>BNJS01002976.1_pt1 | contig 86534 bp, 149 predicted proteins | sample 8540461 | NCBI WGS metagenome assembly BNJS01 (sample SAMD00202454, study PRJDB9452) | human saliva metagenome | isolation source: human saliva | place: Japan
TCTTTTCAATTTATCATTGCAGCTGGCACGTACGGCCGGCTACAATGGGCAAATGCAGAGAGGTAGATGCGCACATGACCATCGAGGGAGCTGTTGAACACGAGAAGGGCGACCTCATCATCCATGTCCGCCCCTGAGAATGCCAGCCACACCATCGTTGACGTAGACCTGCCGCGCATTTGCTGCACAGCTTTCTTCCCCGGCGGCTGTTGATCATCCTCTACGAGCCTTACAAACGACGGCAAGCTCTAGCTACTACGGACGCGGGACATCGGAGTTTTAAGCAAAGATTGGCTGGAACCACAGATCCCGTGGAAGAAATATCATATCGTAAAGGACTGTTGGCGAAGTTTTCAGCTTCGTGCAACAGTCCTTTATTCACGCATCTATATAGTGCCCTTGCAGGCGGCGATGTAGATATTCTTCCTCATCAAACGGGTGGGTAGATGAGGCGCGATCCAATCTAAAAGACGTGCACATGGTCTAATAGCCTGTGTGAGACCACGCAAATGTCTGGGCTTACTGATGCCCTCATGCCCGTTCCACTCGATATCCCTTAGTAAAATTGTTGATCTTGCGTGCAGTCTGGCTGATCCTCCCGCCAATTTACGCCGCGAAGCATGCCAGCGTGACCTGGAGAACACTTTATCCATCGAGAAGCCGCCCAGCTCCGCTGTCGACTTCGCCTTTATATCGCCCCAACCGCATGCTCAATCCTCGACGATACGCCACGCAAGAAGTTGCGCCGATCGCTCACTGAAAGACATCATCAGATTGTTATAGCTCAAGGCTCATCAAAACTACGTTTTCCTTATTGCGTCGCGTCACGATGATCGTTGTTCCCCTGCATCGCGCGTTGCTTTTGCGTCACACAGGATTTCACTACCCACAGCTGTCGAAAAATTCAATTTCGCCACCATACAATCACATTCCTTTACCGTTACGCCGCAGAACCGCGCCAGTAAGAAAAAGCCACGAAGTTAAAACCGCTGAACGCACCTTCATTTTCCAGGCTTCCTTCCGCCGCTTTCAGGTGATCCCTCTACAAACGGGAAGGCTTAGGACAACGCAGATCAGCCCTCTGTTTACGGGGAGTAGCGAACCAATCGTAGAGAGATGCAACAGCCTCTTTTTTCCTGTCAGCAGCGCGAACGCACAAACGTCTCGCCTCAGTCCACCGACAGACCGATGCAGCAGACATTGCCGCCGCGTCTACAGCCTCATCGAGGTTCGTTGCGATTATCCCAGCCCGCCTTTTGCTTCCACGGGTGCGTAGGCGTTCGCGCACCGCTCAGCGAAGGGCGACCTTTCAACGCTCGGAGAAATGTTGCCGCATCTGGGCAATCTCCAAACAGACGTTTCCACGACAATGCAGTCCCTTGACGCGACGCCGACCTTTTCTCATTGAGCTTCTTCGCGCAACGGTCTTGTGGCGAGAGCCCCTCGCATCGCTTTCCTGCGTCAGTCAACGAGTGCGTCCAGTGCTCGGTATTGCCCCGGCGATGTTCGATGTATCATCCTCGAGAGGTTCGGTACATCAGTTCACGGGCGGCGTGGCGGTCGCGGGAACGCGGCACTGGTTCGCCTGTCTCGTGAATGCAACAACTCCGCCCCCTGCAGTTTTATGGCGGGAGATGGTCTCGCAGAAGAGGGATGCCGCCGATCTGTCTGTACGCGAACGATGGCAGTAGGGTTGACAGCTGAGTCTGAGGCCGCCAATCGCGCGCCTCTTCCACGCCGCTGATCTTACCCGCACTGGAGATTCAGATTGTACGTAGCAAATTCTGGATTTGCCACATCCTCGAGTTCGTCTCGGTGAATCCACTGATTCCTGATCACATGACCTGAATAGATGTCAAACGATGCCCGGAAGGAAGATCCGTCTCACGAATTTGCCTCCCAAGATTGCTGGGTTCTCGATGTATCACCTGCCGAAGATTCTTGTCCTGTCGTAATCACACCCGTGGGATGTTGTCGGTAACATTCTTCTGACGACGATGTTGTTCACGCCTTGCTGTCTTGTACGCTCATGGGCGCGATTGCCGACATCCGTGTCGCCATCATCACGTTCCTGCGAGAACGCATAGATTAACCGCCCGTCGCGATCGTGTTGTTCTCGTACAACGCCGCCGCCATCCGCATAGAACCTGCGCTTTGCGTTATGAACGTCCAGCCCATCCGCCCGTAGGGAGTATTCCGCAACACTCTCGCCTGTTGCGCGACCACAGTTCCTCCAATCGCAGCGGTCTGGCTGCAGTCAAACCTACTGAAATGCATCATGAGAAGTCCATCTCGTTCCAGTGTTTTGCGCGGGTCTGCGCTACATGGGCATACCCTGGCAGTCACTGAACGATGCTTTCCCATCAGTCTTACGTTTCACCATTCCGGAACGATCATTGCCCGGTGTTGCGATAGGTAAGAAAGCCTGTTCCCATGATCATCACCGCGTTGCTGAAAGTGGCTGCCCGCAATCGGCGATAACTTCGCTTCGGCATGACCGCGTCGTTTCCATCTGAATTGTTGCATCATCCGCAATCGGGCGAGACTTGCCGCCGTGATCGCGCCCTGAATTCGTCGCGCTGCGCTGTTTATGATGTTGATATGCGCGGTCTGGCGTACCTAGCCTCGTCCATCGCGCCATTCCCGGCTGCCTGACAGCCTGCAATAGCTTCCATCCCGGAGCCGGACTCACCAGCAGTTCTTGATGTCACGACACCAGCGCGAGTATTCGAGTTTTCTCCTCCATGGTGACACCATCCAAGGAGACTCTATTTGTCTGCTGTCAATGTCTGTAGCAACACATGTTTGGCATCATCAGCCAGTCACGCTCATCCGCACTAAAACTTCGATGCAGCATAGATGAATACTGTTTCAAGGTCACCGAGGAATCGTCCATTGCAGAGATCAGGCACCGCTATCTCGGTCTCTCTGATTGCCGCCATATTGATTCGCGCCAAGAAGATTACATTGTTGTCGCATTGTATTTAGAGTTCCTGTAGATCCTTTCCGTCATGCAGCAACCACATGCCACATGAGTTCGCTGGCCTTGATCTGGAGCATCGGCTCATTCCGTTCCGTGAACATCCCCATATTGAAAAACACCGGTCTGCAACGCCCACCTTGCCGCCGAAGATATCGAGCTGATTAATATTGATGTTGAAATCGCGTTCCCGAATCAATGGTGATAGGAGCTCGCCACGGCCAGCAGGACACGCCCGCGTCGTTCGCCTTATAATGCCAAGCGCAGAGAGCGTCAGATCCGAAACATTCAGCACAGCGTCCTCTAACAATTGATATGAATTCCGTTCGATTCACGATACGAGATCAAGCCGCCGTTCTGGTCTATCGCGCCAAGAATGTCGGAGAGCTGCATCCGTCACCACTGATGAGAGTGTCTTGTTATTGGCAATACCAAAGTTCAGCGTCTCTCTCACCCACTTATGATGTTGAATGCCCGCTGGTTGATCTGATCCGTCGCCCGTCGCCGATGGCGCTGCGTTGTTCTATTACCGTCCCGCTGCCGCCGGAGGGTACGCTGTTGCCGCCCACGACTCGCCGCCCGTCGGCATAGCGCGAGTGCAGGAGAGCCCGAGCGCGAGTGTAATGAGTGGCTGCGCGCTGCCGCGGCGCATTTTCTTTCGCGTGAGATTCATTCCTGTTCCTTCCTTCCTCCTATCCTATCCTTAGAAGTCGCCCGCTACTGCGGTTCCGAAATGGCGTGGCCGTTCTGCCACAGGTTCACCTTGGTTCGCGTCGCGCAGAATCCGCGCGTAGTCGAGCGCGAGAACTGATGTCATCCGAATAGCATGCTGACATCCAGTAATCGCGATGCTGTTGCCGCCGCAAAGATCACATTGCGGTTCCGTCATTGCGGTTGTCTGAGGTGGGTGTAGTCCGCAAACGCGAGGAGGCGCAAGCGTCGGTGATCTCGCCAGATCAAGGCTTCCCATGAACTTGTCCGCGCTGGGATCAGCCGTTTTGTCGCGCCGCGCACGCTCATCTGGCCACCGCACCGAGCTGTTCGGCGGGACGACGTGATCCTTCGTATACTGTGCGTTCAGACGCACAGGTCCCGATCCAGTCGCTCACACGCACTCTGATAGTTCGCCCCTCGCCTGTGAGGTGAACTGTCCGCGCCTGCGTGACCTTCATAGATGCCCCTGTCTCTGCCTCACGTTCGCCGCGGGCCCGCCAGTAGGCGAGGCAGAGTTCGGCTCTTTATAAAGGCTGCGGTGATAGGCATAGAGGCGAGCATGACAGTCCGTCGTTGTTGAACCCAGTCCGACAGTTATAGCCGAAATCGCCTGGTATGGGAGCACCAAGGCCGAAATCGAGGATATCCCTGAACTCCATGAGGGTGTAGAGAGGAACCGCTGGTAATGGTGGTCGGCGTTCGCGCCTACGCGCCGCCGATGCGTTCACGTCAAAGAGGCCGCAAAGTCGCCATAGCGCTGTCAACAGCAGGCCAAGACGCCGACGATACGGTACCGTTCCACCAGCAGCCGAGCCTGATAGAGAGCGCGCACCGACTCACGTCGCGCCGAAACGCCCCGCGAGGCACGCTGCGCCGTGTTGCGTCCGCCCGTCCCGAGATGTTCATGTTGAGATAGGAGCGCGGCGCGCCAGTCGCCCGTAGTCTGCCCGTGTTGCTGACGGAGAGGCGGTTACGGTCGTTTTGCGCTTGTACTTGACCAGACGCGAGGCACCCACCCAGGTGAATCCTGCAGCTGGGCGATGAGTGCGCCCGTGCCGCTGACGTCGCCTGATCTCCTGCGAGGTTTCGCGGATATCTGTTAGTATCGCGCGAGAGTCGGGTAGCAGAGCCACCGAACGGCCGCCCTCCTCGCCCGGATCTCCGCTCCCTGAACGATGACAAGGCTCACGCGCCATCTGCTCTCTCATGTCCATATTCTTTGCATGCTCGCTGCGTCGCGACATCACGGCCCGAGCGGTCGATCGCACGGGCCGCACTGTCGCGGTCGTTGTTCGCAGGGTGCCGCAGATGCTCAGACCGAGAGCAGTTCCGCCTGTGAGACCACACTGCCGCCAGAACTTCTGCCTTTTCTTCATACCTCTACTGTCCTTTTCGGAACACATGCCCAGTCCTGCATCCACGCAATCATCCAGGTCACTTTACTTGCGCTTCGCCGTAGTTTCAATTTCCTGCGGCGTTATCTTTATCACACATTAAATCATTGGCACTGTGCTATCAACAATTTAATATGTACTAGCAAAATTATAGCATGTCCACCCCCGTCTAGACTTTTATCCTAGTTTTTATCCATATTTTAATCTATCAGAAAGCACGCTGCGTAGCTCCAGATATAGCAGCGCGCCACGCAGCTGCGCTTTGTATGTTCTTGTTCCTGCATCACCTGGCCAGCCGAGGATGAACGGCGAGGGAGCGAAGATCTCTTCAGCTCACGATCGGATTGTCCGGTCGGGAACGACCCTCAACGCCGATGACACATTAGAGCCCGTTTGCTTTGCAATGCGCGCACAGAGATTTCGCCGTCTGCACCCGCCTCGCACGCCGGCGAGGTCGCTGCACGCACATCCGCGATCACGGGCGCATTTCGGGGCATGCGGCGCACTGTCCTCGCAGATGCGCATAGACGGAGCGTACCGCCGCGCGCGCAGCTGTCAGCGGGTTCACCTCGGCGACTAATCTGGATCGAGCACATTGTAGACGCCCGCCGGCGTCACGGCATCCGGGCTCCAGTAGTGGACGTTGTATCACGCGTAATGGCTGTCACGCCTTCGAGGTTCCTGGAGGCCTCGAGAAGTCGCCGCGTTCTGATGACCTTTGCCGTCCGTCGTCTCGGTAAAAATATGCCGTAGTTTAAAGAACGTCGCTTCGCTGGCGCTGAGATCGTCCCTCGCGTACGATGCCAGTACGTTCTGTCGCCGTCCACGCGCTCCACCACAGGTCGGCTGGAAATTCACGTCATAGTGGCACTTCACCGCGCCGGCACGCAGTCGGGGCTGTAGGCATCATCGAGCGGCCCCTCACCGAGGACGAGCGCCTCTCGATCCAGACGGTACCTGGCATAGAACACGCCGTGCGTGCATCTCTGCGCACCCGTGCATACATTCTAAGCCCCATTGCTGCGCAGCAGTGCGTGCCAAAAGCTCATCGAATATCCTCCCATCGGAAACAACAAGATGCGCTGTGAAAGTCTCTGCCATCGATATTCATCATAGCATAACTCATCTCGCAACTGCACTAACACAAAATTCTTTTTCGCTCTACTTTTCTTAGTAGTCATCTCAATCAATTCCTCATCTTGTTTTATCCTTTCATTTGAGATATTCGAATTGGGACTCATGCTGAGGAGGAATATCTATGCATCGCTGTAAAATCGACCGCTCGCCGCGTGCTCATGCTCGCGCTCACTGGCCCGCACGGTCGGCACGAGGGAGCGCGTGGCCAAGCGGCGGGCAGCATCCGCGAAGATGCCGGCCTTGGCATCGCGCCCGCCGACGCCAGCGCGGCCGCAGCAGCTAGCAGCGCGCTTGCCCGGACGCGCTCGCGGCCTGCAGCTGTGATGCCTACCGTCAGCCTCGCCGAACAGGTGAATGGCAGGAACGTCAGACGCCATGACGACCGTCGAGAATCTGATGCGTGAACACTTTGACCGTCCGTCATCACATACGTGATGCGCAACGGGATGGGGGTGCGGCGATCGCCGAGGAAGCACAGGCAGCGTGACGGCTCCTTGCCACGGTGATCTCGAGCTCGCCCGTCTACGGAATATTTCAGGCCCACCGCGAGCGGCAGTCTCGCGACCGAATCAGGTGCCTGAGGCACGGTGACGCCGCCCGCGAGCTGTCTCACGCTCCCTGGCTACGCCGCAGACCTCCCAGCCGACACCACGGGCCACGCACGTGGCATGATCAGACACAGACGCGGGCAACAGTGGCGCAAGCAGGGACGCCACCTACCCGCCTCCACCCGACAACCCTGCATGGTCATCCCGGACTGCTTCTGGTCGAGACGCCCCCGCAGGTGATACAGTCACCTGCCAGCACTGAGCGAGCCCGCGCCGCCTTGGTCCGTCGCATCCGGACACCGCAGACCCCAACGCCCCTCGCTCCCGCACCTGTCGTAGTAAAACGCCTGCGTCGCTCCTGGCCCCGCGGTACAGGTACCCGATCCTCACCACACCACCTGAGAGATCGTTCCCAGGGGCAAGCAACCGGCGGCTATACGGGTGTCATCATCGATCGTGGCCGGGGCTCGGTTCTGCAGCCCGTTACAGAGTCTCCCAAGCCACTGGGCGCATGGAGAACGGCCGCCCGATTCATACGGCTACAAGAACCTCGCTGACAGTGATGCAGCAGGCTGTCGCAAACTGGCATGGCCTCCTTGGCCGCACGCAGCGAGGCGGACGCGACACGCGCGGGCATCAAATCCACGCGGTCTGCGTGCTAGCGTCAGCGTCGACGGCGGCGCAGGACCCGTTCCTCTCGCGAGAACGATGTCGAAACGCCTTCTTGAGAAACAGTGCAAGCGGCTTCCCTCGACGCGACGTGAACGTGGCCTCCGCGCCGAGAAAAGCCTGAGAATAGTTTTGGTGCCCTTTATCACGAATTCCTCTCAGAGTTTTGTGTTAGCACTACACAAAGAGGCTTCACAAACAAGGGAGGAAAAACACATGAAACTCCAGCGGCACGCAATCGCCTACAGGGCAGCAAGGTTGTTCCATCGAGAAGGGTGCCGTCAACGGCATCGTCGGCATCGAGCCGAAGCGCGGCGACGTCGTCACCGCAAACTAATCAGCCTGAATCTCCATCAAAAGAGCCTGGTCTTGAGGTCGGCGCGATGCGTAGGTCGCCCGTCACCGGACGGCGACATCCGTCTACGGCGGTCGACCACCATCACCGCAAAATCTGTTCTCGGCAGAGAAATCGCGGCGCATCGGAATGTCCGACGCGATTTTTGCACGGTCGAGGCGACGTCGTGCGTGATGTGAAGGCACCCCATTACTCCTCCATTTTATGCGCATGATGCCGCCTGGCGGTGGCGCGTGACAGAGAGGCCCAGTTCCAGTGAATCGCCGCAAAAGCGGATCTCGAGAACGACGAGTGCAACGCGAGCTGCACGAGTCCGCCTCCAACACCGAGTGTAGCGCAGCATGCAGAACACGAACGCACCGACGAGCGATGCCGCCGCATAGACCTCGGCGTAGAGCATACCGGCATCCGCTGTGGTGAGCACATCGCGGACGGCGCGCGCGCCGACCGCCGTTGTACAGCCGCAAGCAGGTGATCGGCAAGCCAGATAGCTGGTCAGTCACTTCGCCCACTGCGTACGTCAGCTGCACCCGTGATCGTGCCATGGCGTGCCCTGATCGCGTCCTGACATCGCTGAAGATCGAGAAGCCGCCGGCGGCGCAGGATCCGATGCAGCGCCGTCCACTGCGCAAAGAAACGACGCTGCGAGCGCCGCTTGCACCGAGAGAGAGGAAAGTTCGTCGTATCGCGCGTGCCGTCATCGGCGGCGGCGGTGATGTCTGACGGCACGTACATCGCACCATTCCGGCCGTCTGACCGGCCGCCGCCAGCGCCAGCAGCACTGAGAGATCCCAGTGATGTCCGCGTGGCGCGAGATCCCAATCCAGTGCGCCCGGAGACGGCAAAGGCGAGCGTCCTGACAGATGTCGAGCCAGCCGCCACTAAAGATCTCTGGCTTTGCCATAGTTTCGTCCTTCTCTCTCTGTGACACGCGAATCACTGATTAAAGCCTGGCTCGTTCGACATGAGACGTGACAGGTGCACAAAGCGAATCCGGCGGAGCATGGAGAAAAGGTGTGTTTCGTCCCGTCGGTGCGAGGTCTTCGGACGCATGCAGCGCGTCACGACGTCCGAGGACTTTAGGCGAATTAGCACACGAGCACGCGTAACGAGGCGCTTTGCGCATCGCCTTTCGTCACGTAGTCCTGCGCAAACAACAGACGCACAGCACCGTCTCAATCGGGGGTAAGCATCCCCTGTCCGTGCGCCGGCTGAGCGCGCCCCCGCCAGCAAACGTTGTCCAGCGTGCACCGCGCGTTCCAGCGTCAGGCGATGCGTTTCTGGCGGCCGTACATGCCCTTCGCCTCGCGCACTCGGATAGGCGACCATCTGCTCGCGGCCTGCCGCCGCGCGCGCCGCCGCGAGATGATCTGCCGAGCCTGCTGCTGGAGGCAGCCCATCGCCGAGAGGCCCGCCCCGCGCTCGCCGCGAACACAACTGGATGCATTCGGCTCATGGAGTGCGGTCACGCGTAGCACCGCCGCCATATAGGCGCGATCCGCCGCAAGCGTCTCGTCCAGGCTCCGTTCCATCGGCAGAACGTGTAGAGCGTCTGCCTTTCTCCGCGTGCGGCTCCGGCCGCCCCATCAAAAGAGATAGGCACCCGCGCCGTACGCATCGTAGAGCTGACGAATCGCCGTCATCTACATAGACAATCATCATGCGCGGAACTTTCGCCACAGAGCGCAGGCAGGCGACCACGGGATGCCGCTCCGAACTGCCGAAACCCAAGCGGCGCGGCAAGTACATCCTTCATCGGACTCGCCGCTCATCACCACACGATGCAGCCGGTGGAAACCGTCTTCATATCTCTGCAAACGCCGCATTCCTGACCGCAGGCGCGCCGAACGTCGTCATCAAACCAGCTGCGCGGGCGAAACGCCGAGATCTGGAGAGCCGTGCCGCAGCAAGTACTGCATGCTGCACCGCTGAGGCTGTGCGTGAGCAGGATTCTTGGCCGATGCGCACGCATGCTCATCCGCGATCACCGCCCGCCGTGCGGGCCGCCGCATGCGGACAGGCGCATCTGTGAAAGAGCGCCGCCTGCGCGTAGTCATGGAAGCCACGGTGCACGAGCGCGCGTGTCCTGCGCCTCCGCTCATCACGGTGGCACTCGCGCACCGCTACTCTGCGGCGAGCGTCAGCTGCCGAACGGCACGCGCCTGCCGCAGATCCGTCCACATCATCGCTCCCGCGCGCCTGTCCCCGGAAAGGCGATCGACTGCAGATCGCTCGCATCCCCTCCTCCGTCCGACCATATGGAAGGAAACCGTCCGACCGTCTTGTCTCTTGTCCTCGTAGGGATTCGATCCGCCACCCGCCGCCACGCGAGACGCGTGCGGCAGGAGCTCTGGCAGCGCACACAGCGGGCTTCCGGGATGCCGCCGCGTACGGTACACGAGCAGAGCGGTTTGCAGCTCACTCGGTGCAGCGGGCAGAGCATGCAGCGGCAGCCAAAAAGATGCAGAGAAAGAGCAAAAACGTCCGAACATCATCGCCGCACCTGCTGTCACATTTTCCATTATACCTGCGCTCCGTGGAAAATACAGGGACAAAATCATCAGCCCCCACAAGCGGCGAGGAGTAAGAAAAATTAACAAGAAACGGCTGATGTGTGACTAAGGTAGAAAACCGCCGTGGTCTCCCACGACGGCAAGTATTCGAGATGGTGCGGTTGCGGACTTGAACCCACACGTCGTGAACACTCACTCCCTCAAAGTAGCATGCGTTCACGCCACTCCGCCACAACCGCGCCGGATATGAAGTTAAATGGTGCGCGGCTCGAGAGGACTCTGAACCTCCACGATGTTGCCATCACTAGCGCCTGCAGCCAGCTGCGTTCGCCATTCCGCCACGACCGCGTGACTAATCACTGCAAAGAAAATGGTGCGGTCGGTGGGACTTGAACCCACACGTCTGTAGGAACACTACCCCCTCAAAGTAGCGCGTCTGGCGAACTCCCGCACACGACCGCGTGACAACAGCGAGCGCGATATTTGCGCGGAGGACCGGAATCGAACCGGTGCACGATCTTCGCGATCGGGGGATTTTAAGTCCCCTGCGTCTCGCCTGTTCCGCCACGGGCGCATAGGCAAAATGAGCGGGTGATGGGAATCGGAACCCACGCGACCAGCTTTGAAGGCTGCTCGCCCATTGAGCTTACACCTTCCGCGGAGCTGGCGAGCAGGACTTGAAACGACCCGTTGATTGGCGCGTCAGCTGTCACTGATTGAGCTGCTATACGCCAGCGACATGCACAAGCGCGGCGCTGCCGCGACGCTGTGATGATATACGATGGCGGTGCCTCAGAGCGGGAATCGAACCACTGGACACGGGGATTTTCAGTCCCCGCTCTACCAACTGAGCCAACCGGAGGCATACAAAATGGCGACCTGAAGTGACTTGAACCCTGACCCTCCGCCGTGACAGGGCGGCATTCTGAACCAACTCAAAACTACCGCTGCAGGTCGATAAGCACCATGGCGGTGGGCGATGACATGGGATCGAACTGCTCGACATCTTTGCTTTGTAAGGCAAGCGCTACCTCCCAGCTGAGCTTAATCGCCCATAGCGATGGTACCCGTACCACGGAATCGAGAACCGTGAACCTACTGATTAAGAGGTCAGTTGCTCCGCCAGTTGAGCTCAGTGAGTTCGCGATAACAAAGAAAATAAGTGCGTGGCTCACCCGACCTGCAAACCCGGACCTCTTGATTAAAAGTCAGACGCTCTCACCAACTGAGCTAGTGGAACCTTCATCACGCCACAGCACCCGCCAGCTGGTAAAATTTCATGGCTGGGTGAAGTTGATTCGGAAACTAACGGATGCGGAGCTGGAAAGTCCCGGTGCCTGCAACCGACTTGGCGATACAACTATCCAAGACGGCAGCAAGCCGTCAAAGGAGTCGCTGATAAAATGTAGTCCGTCAGATTGGCGTAGACTTCTCGTCCTGTTGCGAGGAGGTAAACTGGACGCACAGCCAAAAGCTATGGGAGGATCGCGTGCAGGAGTCGCAAAAAGATGCGTCAAGATGAGCGCGTGCTGAATTTATCAGTGCTCCTCATAATGTAAAAATGGCCTCGAACTGGACTCGAAACTGCGACATTCCGATTAGCAGTCAGGACGCTCTACCGACTGAGCTTATCGAGGAGTATTGGTGCAGGCAACTACCTACTCTCCCATCGTCAGTTCCAACGAAGCGGCCCTGCGCCTTGAACGTTTAACTATCGTGCGAATGGGAACAGGTGGCAACTCGTTCAGGCACTCATCACCGCATACTTGAATGAGTCTTGTTCACTCAAAATTTCAGAAGAAACTTCAAGCAAATTATTAGCTATACCTCTTAGAATAGCGGTCAACGTCATCCAATCACACGTCGCTTTCGCTCGTGTTCTTGGGACGTTTTGCATATTATTTCGTTGGTCGGGTTCAGCTTCATCCCTACGTGGATTCGCTTCTCGACACAGGTCAGTAAGTCGCTTCTCCTCGACCGATTAGTGCTGGTCATTGCACACTACCACATGTGCTTCCACACCCAGCCCATCTACCCGGTCTTGTCTTCTATGGGATCTGCATCTCCCATAGGAATGAGACACTTCCATCCCGGACGGGCTTCACGCTTAGATGCTTGTGCAAAGGTTTATCCCTTCCGGACGCAGCTACTCGGCCGTGCCCTTGGCAGTGACAACCGGTACACCGCTGGTCCGTCCACCTGGTCCTCCTCGTACCAGAGACAGCCTCTGCATGTATCTGCGCCCGCGATGGATAAGTGGATCGAACTGTCCCACGACTGCCCTGAACCCAGCTCACGTACCCACTTTACCCATGGGCGAATAGCCCAACCCTTGGGACCTGCTCCCAGCCCCAGGATGTATGAGTCTGACATCGAGGTGCCAAACCTCCCCGTCGATACGGACTCCTGGAGAGATTAGCCTGTTATCCCCAGGGTAGCTTCATCCGCTGGAGCGATGGCAATCCCACCTCTTTCCACCGGATCACTAAGTCTCTACTTTTCGTACCCGCTCGACCCGGCTGGTCCTCGCAGTCAAGCTCCCTTCTGCCTTTATGCCTCTGCGCGCGATTTCTGTCCGCGCTGGAGGGAACCCTTTGACGCCTGCAAAGTTGAGCCTTTTCTCGGAGGCGACCGCCCCAGTCAAACTGCTCAGCTCTGGTACCGTCCTGAACACGGTTAATCGTTCCGAGTCAGATCCTCAGCACATGAAGGCCGGTACTCCCAACGGGTGACTCCGGATAAATCTAGCGATCCATCCTCCCAGTCTCCCGGCCATCCTGTACGCCACATGCCAAAGACCACTGCCAAGTCGCGAGGTAGCTCCATGGGGGTCTCTGTCCAGTCACCGCGGGTAACCTGCAGTCTTCACAGGTATTTCAATTTCACGTCCCTCGTTGAGAGAGTGCCCACCGTTACGCTCTTTTCGTGCGGCCGGACTTACTCCGTGACAAGGAATTTTCCGCTACCTTAGGGACCGTTATAGTTACGGCCGTTTATAGGCTTCAGTTCGCCAGCTTTCACTCGGAGGGCTGGCCAACCTCCTTAACCTTCCTGCACTGGCAGCGCGTCTAGCAGCTGGTAGCTTTCGCAGGCACCCTGTGGTTTGTGGTAAACAGTCGTGGGCCTCTTTTTCTGCCGCCGCCAACAGCTCAGCCATGCAAGCGTCGCCACCATCAGCGGCCATCCTTTCCTGAAGCTATGGATGCATTTTGCCGAGTTCCTTAACGAGGGTTTTCCTTGCGCACCTTAGATTCTCTTCCCCGCCCACCCAGTGTCTTGTTGCTCGGTAACGGGCGGACGTCGTCTCTCGTTAGCTTTTCTTCTTGGCAGTGTAGTGCAGCTGAATTCAGCCTGACCGTAGTCTCACTCATCTATCGGTTCTCTGGCCTTGTAGGTACGCCTGGCTCCATATAGCTTTGGGCCGCCTTCGACGTGCTCTTCCAATCGCACGCTCAGCCTCCTGCGTCACCCCATCCTCAGAAACGAAGACGCCCGGCACTGAATCTTTGCCAGTTGTCCATCGCCCATGCCGCCTTTCTCGGCTTAGGTCCCGACTAACGACGACGAGCAGCTGCCCGGGATACCTAGGCTTTCGGTGACAGGATTCTACCCGTCGTGCTCCGCCACCATACCGGCATTCTCTTACTTCACCCAGGTCCAGCAGTCCTCCGGTCTGCTCTTCGTCCAGATAAGAATCGTTTCCCTACCCAGCAGTGCATAGCCACCGGCATTAACGCCTGTGTTGCTTAGTTATTCGCCTCAAGCGTGTTGATGGGTAAACAGTTTTATAGCGCTGCTATGCATCGCTCCATCGCCTTGCAGATACCAATCCTGCGCCTTGGGCGCTCTGTTCATATGTACACTCCTGCCGGTGGTTTGGTTCTGTGCTTAGCGATAATGTGGCGCAGGGCTCTCGACCGTGTTAGAGCTCTACGCACTTTTAATGGTGGCTGCTTCTGAGCCAACATCCTGGTTGTTTCTCGAAGTCCCACATCCTTTCCACTTAGCACAGCATTTGGGACCTTGTCGGCTTATGGTCTGGCTTGTCTCTCTGAATACGTGGTCTTATCACTACCGCACTTGGACTGACGCTAGGCCCATCATATGAGCCATCTTGCAGTTCTGATCTGCCGGTAGGCTCTTACGCCTCCCTGCTGCTGGATCAGTGCCTCCACCGTCTCATGGTTATTCGCCCTGAGGCTGCTCCTCGCCAGTTTGCCTCTGGGAGAACCAGCTATCTCCAGTCGTCCGATTGGCGATTCTCTCACCCCTATACAATCTCTCATCCCAAAGTTTTCAACACTCACGGGTCTCGGTCCTCCACCATTTTACCTTGAGCTTCCAACCTGGATACATGTATAGATCATCTGTGAGTTTCCGTCCATTCATCCATGCTACGGACGCTCCTCTGGTGATTCGCTTTGCGCTTGGCCCGCGCTCCCGCTTAACCTCGCAGCATAAAATTAACTCCGCCGGTTCATTCTTCAGGTACCGCCGTCGGCACACGTAATCGTGCTCCGACTGTCTGTGGTGACATACGGTTCAGGTTCTATTGCACCCCTCCCGTTCTTTTCACCTTTCCCTCACGGTACTTTTCGCTATCGGTCGTTTGCATGTCTCTAGGCCTTGGGATGGTGGTCCACCCTAAGCTTCCCACCGGGTTCCCTGTGCCCTGTGGTACTCTGGATCCCTCGCAGCTCGCCTGTTTCACTTTCTGTGTAGGAGGGTCTCACTCTTCTTTGCCGCACCTTTCCCAGACAAGCCCCACCAGTGGTCCAGGTTTGCTGCAGGTCCGCAACAAGCAAAACCGAAGTCTCCTTGGTTTGGCTCTTCCTGCTTCTGCCTGCCGCCACCGGGAATCTCTTTGACTTCTTTCCTCCGACTACTTAGATGTTTCGTGTCTGGTCAAGCGTTTTCCTTCTCACCGAAGTCAGGTGTGACAGAGGTTACTCTGTTGCGAAGGCTCGGACTCGGAAATCCAAGCGAGTCATAGCTACATTTTGCAGCCTCGCCGCTATGTCGCAGCCCATCGCGTCCTTCTTCGCTTTCGCTTTCGGAAACGCCCAGGCATCCGCCGTATGCCCTTGTTCATTTGACTCAACCTTCCCGCTCAGATCATCATGCGGCATTCGCATATCCTCGCCATTCGTGTCAGCCTCATCGACATAGCGTACTCATGTCTCCTGTCGGCCTCCGCGCATCTAACGGAATTCTTGTCAGCGCCGATCCAACATGGAATCGAACTTCAATTCCCATGTGGATGTAAGGCATTTTCAGCTGTATCCTAATTTCGCTTTGGAAAAATCTATATCGCTGAGGATACTTCTTACCTTGACAGTAGAAGACAGTGAGACAAAGTCGCCGCACGAGCATGAAATCTTTAGATTTTCTCTTTGTTTCTTCTGCATGCCTTTTCAGTGAACAAAGAGGGCTACCAGATGTTACATCTGTCTCATCGCCCTCGAAAATCCTGGTGATTAAAATGTCATTAAACCAGACAATGCCACGGCCAAATGACTGACCTAAGAATTGTGAACGTAGTTCATTCCTCTAGTCCTTAGTGATAGGAGGTGATCCAGTCGCACCTTCCAGATACGGCTGGGCCTTGTTACATGATTTCACCTCAGTCACCTTCCCCACCTTAGATGGCTGCGCCGCCTCGTGTGAATCGACTCTGTGGTGTGACGGGCAGGTGCGTACAAGACCGAACGTATTCACCTGCAGTGGCGCTGACCCGCGGATCACTTAGCGATTCCGACCTCCATGCAGGCGAGCTGCAGCCCGCGCAATCCGAACTGGAAACGGTTTCTTGAGGTTCGCTTGACCTCGCGGGTTCGTCTGCTCTGTCCGTTCCATTGTGGCTGCGTGTAGCCCAGACCATAAGGGCGCGTGATGACCTGACGTCATCCCCGCCTTCCTCCGCGTTCTCCGCGGCAGTCTCCCTTTGATGTGCCCAGCTTTACCTGAGTGGCAACAAAGAACAGGGGCATGCTCGTTGCGGACTAACCCAACATCTCACGACACGAGCTGACGACAGCCATGTCACCACCTGTTTTCCCTGTCTCGAAGAGGGAGCTATCTCTAGACTTTCAGTCAATGTCGTGGGCGTCGGTGAGTTCTTCGCGTTGCTCGAATCAAACCACATACTCCACCGCCTGTGCGGGTCCCCGTCAATTCCTTTTGAGTTTTCAGTCTTATGACCGTACTCCCAGGCGGAGATGTATCGCCGTTAACCTGGCACGGTAGGGGTCGATACCTCCCACACCTAGTATCCATCGTTTACGGCCAGGACTACCGGGGTATCTAATCCCGTGCTCCCCTGGCTTTCGAGCCTCAGCGTCAGTTGCGGTCCAGAAAGCCGCCTCGCCACTACTGGTGTTCTCCTCCCAATATCTGCGCATTTCTCACCGCTACACTGGGAATCTGCTTTCCTCTCCTGTACTCAAGACATGTGTTTTCTTTTCCCATCACGGGTTGAGCCCGAACTTTTAGAAAGACTTACATGCCCGCCTGCGCCCTTGTACGCCCAATGATTCCGGACAACGCTCGCCACCTACGTATTACCGCGGCTGCTGGCACGTAGTATTGTCGGCTTCTCGACAGGTACCGTCATTGCAAAAGGATTATTCACCCTTCGCACGTTCGTCCCCACTGGCAGCAGGCTTTTACGATCCGAAGACCTTCTTCACTCACGCGGCGTTGATCGTCGGGCTTGCGCCCATTGCGGAAGATTCACCGCTGCCTCCCGTAGGAGTCTGGCCGTGTCTCGAGTCCCAGTGTGGCCGTCCATCCTCTCAGACCGGCTACTGATCGTCGCCCTTGGTAGAGCCGTTACCTCCCAACCAGCTAATCAGACGCAGACCATCTGACAGGTGATGGCTTATAAATAGAGTTAATTCTTTTCACGGAGGAGATGCTCTCCTCCCGTTTATCTGGTATTAGCATTCCTTTCGGAATGTTGTCCCCATCCTGTCGGCAGGTTGTCTACGTGTTACTCTTACTGTTTGCCACTAAGCCTGCATAAAAGCAAGCTTTCATTTGCTCCGTTCGACTTTGCATGTATTAAGCACGCCGCCAGCGTCTCGTCCTGAGCCAGGATCAAACTCTCCGCTAAAGGGTTGCCCTCATCCGAGAGCCTGTTGGCTCAATACTTCATTCTTGCAAAAGAATTGTGTTTCGTTGACTGACATCAACGATGTTTTGCATCTGGCTGTTAGAGTTTCCTCTAACTTGCTGCATTGTGTAGTTTTCAGGGTACATCCGGCGCATAGGAGGCTTACGGCCTAGTTTCCGACCCGTGCAGCTCTCATCAGCGCGACTGTCATAATATAAACACAGAGATGACCTCCTGCGTCAACTTTTTATCTTTTTGAGATTTCCCATTTAATATTTTTCCTTTCCATATAATTGTCGTACAAGTTTTTCTCTTGCTTGTTTCTTTTCTATGGGTCCTGTGTTATTCTATGGTAAAATTTGATCAAAACAATCCATCCGAAAGGAATTTAATATGTCGAAAAATCCCGTAAAAGCATCAGTGCAGCTTCTGCAAGCGCATCGTGATGTCCGCGACCAATACGATATGCCAATCCAGATCCGAACACGGGCCTTTTGCGATCTGCAGGACTGTGCGGCGAGATCAACCGTTTTCTCGATGGCACGACGCCTCCGTCTCCCGAGGCGTGAGCTCGTTCCGTATCCAGCTCGATGATGCCTCGAAAAGACGCGCCTGCATCTCATCAAGGAATATCTGGACAACTACATCATCAAGCAGGATCGCGCAAAGAAAATTCTCGCGATCGCAGTCTACAAACCACTGCAAGCGTATGGAAGTACGGCTACGAGAATACGGCTGAGGCACAGAGATTGAAAAATCGAATGTCATCATGCTCGGCCCTCGAGCTGCGGCAGACGGCGCTGCTCCCATCTCGAAGCTGCTCGACGTGCCGTTCGCGGTAACGGACGCATCGGAGTCTGACGGAGGCGGGCTTTTGTCGGCGCGGATGTGAGGTCGCCGTACGCAACCTCACTATGCGGCGGACAAGGATGTGGAGAAGGCGGAGACCGGCATCATCTACCTCGACGAGTTCGACAAGATCGCACGCAAGTCGGGCGCGAACAACTCGATCACCGCCGACCCCGGCCATGAGGGTGTGCAGCAGGCACCCTCAAGATGCTCCTGAGCGCGTGCAGAGTTCACGGCACGCAGCAGCGCAAGTATCTCGAAGCATCCGACAGATCAAGGTGGACACAAAGAACATCCTCTTTATCGTCGGCGGTGCATTCGTCGGCATCGAGAAGACGATCGCGAGCGTCTGCGCAAGGCAACGTCGCGATGGGATTCGGCGCGAGGTGCGCGGCAAAGAGGTGGAGAAGGAGTTCTGACACGTGATCCACCAAGTAACGCCCGAGGATCTGATGGATGCGGTATCATCCCCGATCATCGGCCGCCCGCCCGTCAGTCACGCTTGAGACACTCGACGAGGACGCGCTGCTGCGGATTCTCACCGAGTCGATCATACGCCCGTACGCCAGTATGAGAGCTGCTTGCGATGGACGGTGTGGAGCCGATCTTTACCGAAGATGCCCCTGCGTGCGGTTGCAAAGAAGGCAATCGAGCGCAAGACAGGTGCGCGCAGCCCTCGGCAAGCATCATCGAGGAGGGCTCGCGGCTCGCTCGACGTGATGTTCCTGACATCCCGCGCGAGAGAGTGCACCGCGCCGCGTCACGCGTGCATTTTGGTGAGGCATCACCGAGGGGCAGTCTGTGATTGAGAATGCGGCGGCGGGCTAAATCGTTGACTAAAAAGCATGCCGGTAGTATTCATAGAAGTCACGGAGTGCTTGGACAACGATAGTGCGAAACGCCCACTGGGGCTGGTCATCACCGCAGGGCGTTCGCGGCTGGTTCGGTCAGTGTCATCGGTTCAGCTGTCGACGTGCGAGATGCTCTCCGCCACCACCTCAACAGTCGGCGATCAGCGCCCTGTGATGCTTCCCAGAATACTGATGAGGAGATGCGACAAAGTCGCAGAACATCGCGCGGACACCCTCGCTCCTTACCGGATTGGCTCTGGTTGGGCGTGGCGAGCTTCAGTATATCGCTAACGGACGGAGCCAAAACGCCCACTGCGATGCCAGCCGCAGGCGTTTCATCATGGAGACTTTATCCGCACGAAATCGCCGTCGGGCTCCATGCGCCAGATCCGTCACGCCGCGCCTGCGTGCGCCGCGAGCGTTCGCACAGCGCATCGCTCATCTCATAGAACGTGAGTGCTCCACCTCTGAGCATCCCCCACCTTGCGGGCGATGAGACGATCCCGCAGGAACGCGGCAGTGGTGCGTCGATACGGACGGAATAGTCGGCGAGGGACGGGCCTCCACGGCTCCTCATCCAAGAGCAGCCAGTTGCCCTCGACGAAAAGGATCGTTGCATCATCGGTCAGCGCATCCGCCACGACATCGTGAATGCGGCGGTCATGAGACGGGGGAATCGAGCTCGTGCGCAACCTTTGCCGCCGCGAGGGTTTTCTGCCGCAAGATGCCGCCACGTCAGAAGCTCCGGGTGCGCCTTCGACGGATTTCAGCGAAATCTCTTTCCGCCGCGCATGGTGGTATGCGTTTCGAGAACGGCATTCGGATAGCGTGGAAGCCGTCCATGCCGAGCGCCTGCATCCGCGTGAGATCGGCGTAGCTCCCCACGCGAGCTGCTCAAAAATTGCAGGAGCGAGGATTTCCCTGTCGCGGGCGGTGCAGCGAGAAAGACGATGACCCGCCGTCCCGCACGCCGCTGCATCTGCGTGAGGCGGCGCAGGAGCGGCAGAAGAGATGCTCCACCGTATCGGCGTTGTAACGGATGTGCTGCGGCAGTCCGTCGACCGTCATCGCGCAGCTTTGCCATCGCTTTTCATGCACTGCAATCCCACCTTTATTTGTTATTGTAGCAGAAAAAGAGTGCACCCTCAAACGCGATGTTTGTGGTACACTCTCCGTCTGTTTCTTTTAGTCCTTCATGCGCGGACGGCTCATGGTGCCGAAGGAGTCTCCTTGCGGTGGCAGTGCGGGCACTCGTTCTCGATCAGTCCCGTATAGCCGCAGACGGGGTCACGGTCGACAGGGTGGTTGATGGAGAAGTAGCCCATGTTCCGCATCGTGCATGGCGCGGACGACCTCTCAAACGCCTTGACATTCTTCGAGGGGTCGCCGTCCATCTCGATGTAGGCGATGTGCCCGCATTCTCAAGTGCATGATACGGTGCCCTCGATGCAGATCTTGTCGTACGCGCTGATGTCGAGTAGACGGGGACATGGCTCGAGTTCGTCATGTAGGAGCGGTCGGTCACGCCCGGGATGATGCCGTACGCCTTCTTGTTTGCACGCTGGAACTGCCCGCCGTGCTCTCCGCCAGCGTGCCGAACGTCGTCCAGTTGCGCTGTTCCGCCTCGGTGTCACGCGTCCGTGCGCTCTCTGAGATGTCCGACGATCTTGAGTCCGAGTTCCTGCGCCGCCGCGCTCGCCGTGGTGCTTTGCCCGTGAGCGCGACAAGGCACTCGGCGAGCCCGCAGAAGCCCGATGGAGTACGAGGCGTGCTTGAGGAGATCCTCGATCGAGTCGACTGAGCCTGCCTTTTTCGCTGTCCATCCACACGCCCTGTCCCGCTGAGGAACGGATAGTTGTAGACGTGCTTGTCCTCGATGATCTTCAGACGGTCGAGCAGGTAGTCATGGCAGAGGTCAATGCGAGTGATCGTAGAGCTCCCAGAATTTATCGAGGTCGCCCTTCGCTCCAGTGCGAGCTTCGGCGGGTTGATCGTGGTAAAGGAGAGTTGCCGCGGCTGCCCGACTGCTCGGGGCCGTTGACGTTGCTCATGACGCGCGTGCGGCAGCCCAGTGGTCGCGACGCGAGCTGTTGTGAGTCGCCCGGCTTGTAGTACTGGAGGTTGCATGGCGCGTCGAGGTTGACGTAGTTCGGGAAGAGACGGCGCGCACTGACGCGGCAGGACTCGATGAAGGGTCGTAGTTCGGGTCCTCGGGTTGTAGTTGACGCCCGCCTTGAGCTGGAACACGGAGATCGGGAAGATCGCCGTCTCGCCGTTGCCGAGCCTGCCAGATGGCGCTGAGCACCTCGCGGATGACGAGGCGCCCCTCGGGCGAGTGTCCACTGCCGTAGTTGATGGAGCTGAACGGCACCTGTGCGCCCGCACGGGAGTGCAGCGTGTTAAAGTTGTGAATGAGCGCCTCCATCGCCTGATGGGTCTCCTCCTCGACGCTCTCGCATGCAAGCTGATAGACGGTACGCGCATCCGCTTCGAGCTCCTGCGCGACCGGTGCCTCGAGGCGGCGCTGTAAACGGCCTTCAGTGCACGCGAAAGTTCGGCGCGCGCCTTTTCCCGCACGCTCGTCGTCCTGCTTTTCCGCATAGACGCAAACAGCGAAGTCCAGTTCATCGCGCAGTGCCTTTTTGAACGCCTCGTGGGTGAAATGTCCGCGGCCCAAGGCGATAGAGCAACGCCTTCCATGCCTCCTCGACGAGGTGCCTTGCGGAAGGACTTCTTCACGCCGTCCGCCATCGCGTAGTCAAACGCGTTGATGCTCTGTCCGCCGAACATATCGTTCTGGATTCGACTGGATCGCAATACATGCGAGGCTCGCGTAGGCACGGATGGAATTCGGTTCGCGCAGTAGCCGTGCCCCGTGAGAAGCCGCCGCGGAACAGTTTGAGCAGGTCGATCTGGCAGCAGCTGAACGTGATGAGCGAGAAGTCCTTGTCGTGGATGTGGATGAAGTTCTCGCGGTCGGCGACGGCGTAACGCTCCTCGAGGACATAGTTGTCGACTTTGAAGTGTTTCGCGCCCTCCGCGCCGAGCTTGAGCATGATGCCCATGGACGCGTCCGTGTTGATGTTCGCATTGTCGCGCTGAGGTCGGGTCGACGGCATCCGCGAAAAGATGTCGCGGTAACTCGCCATAAGGTGCTTTTGCAGAGGCGACGCTGATGCGTGCCGCTGGCGGTAGGTGATGTGGCGGCGTGCGATGTCGTGGAAGCCGTGCACGAGCGGCTGCTTTTCGACGAGATCCTGGATCTCCTCGACGCTGATCTCCGTGCGCGCGCCAACGCCGCCTCGACGGCCGTCGTCACTCGTCGATCTCGATTCCCGTCATCGGTGGACGTACTCCTGCTCGCCGCCGCAATCGCATTGCGGATCTTCGCGCGGTCATAGGGACGGCGTGGCCTGCACGCTTCGTTACGGTCGTTACTGTCATATTTTGAGCTCCTTATACCATATATTGTGGTTCACGTTTGATCGTACGGAAGATATTGTAACAGAGAAGGAATGTTGGCAAGTGGATTTTTAGGTTTGCTAAGGGGGATTGCAGCAGACATGCCAAGCATCCCCATTCTTCCTTTTGCTTATCTTTCTCTCATGGTATGTAATGGAGAAACATTCTACAACAAAGGAAGGAACGTCATGAACGAAAAGCGACGGTCACCTCCCGCCGCAAGATTATCCTGAGCGGCATTCAGCCCACCGGCACATTCACCCCTAGGCAACTCATCTCGGGCGGTGAAGAACTGGCGGCTGCTGGGAGGAGTATGACTGCTATTATTTTGTCGCCGATCTCCACGCACTGACGGTGACAAGATCCCGCCATGCGCCGCAAGGCGAGCCCGTGCAGCATTGCACTGCTGCTCGCGTGCGGACTCGATCCGGAGCAGAGCCTCGTCTTCATCAGAGACCACGTCCCCGCGCACGCGCAGATGGTGGATGCTGTCCTACCTCAGCCCGTTCGGCGACTCTCGCGGCATGACGCAGTTCAGGACAAGTCGGCGAAGCACCCGAGGACATCAATGCAGGGCTCTTTACCTACCCGCGCTCGCTGGCGGGCGACATTCTGCCTATCAGGCGGACTATGTGCCTGTCGGCGCGGATCAGACGCAGCATCTTGAGTTCACGCGCAATGTGGCGGCGCGGTTCAACTTCGCTCTACGGCGAGACATTCCGTCTGCCCGAAGGCTATTTCCGAAGGCGGGCGCACGCGTCATGAGCCTGCGGAACCGACGGCGAAGATGAGCAAGTCGGACGAGAATGCAAAGGCGACGATCTACATCCTCGACGATGAGAAGACGATCCTCAAAAAGTTCAAGTCCGCCGTGACGGACAGCGCGGCGGAGATCGCATTCCGCGAAGGAAAAGAGCAGCATCGAACAACCTGATGACGATCTACTCTGCCGTCACGGGCAAATCGCTCGATGAAATTACGGCGGGTTCGCGGGCAGGGCTACGGCGACTTCAAGACCGCCGTCGGCACGGTGGTCGCGGACGAGCTCACGCGCGATCCGGAGAGTACGCGCGGCTGATGGAGGACAAGTCGTATCTCGACGCGGAATTGCAAAGGGCGCGGAGCGTGCCGCGCACATCGCGGAGAGGACGCTGAAGAAAACGATGCGCAAGATGGGGCTGTGCTGATGGATGCACATCGCGTAACCCGCGCCGTCATTCTCGCGGCGGGCCGCGGCTCGCAGCTCGCACCGCTGACGAGATCGCGTGCCGAAGCCGCTCGTGCCCGTGAACGGTACGCCAATCATTGCGACAATTCTCGATGCGCTTAACGCGGCGGGGATTTCGTCGATTACTATATGTGGGGGTATTGCGGGGAGGCGTTCGATGCGCTCCACGAAAGTACCCTCATCTGCAGTTTATCGACAATCCCGACTGGGCGACGGCGAACAACATCTCGTCGATCGCGCCTCGCAGGGCGTGCGGGGCTGCTCACAGACAGCTACGTCATCGAGGGCGATCTCTACGTCGCCAATCCCGCCATCATTACGCCTCACGCAGGAGCGTACAAACTACATTGCATTCCCCGTCACGCCACAGACGACTGGTGTTTTGATTCAAATGCAGACGGAAAGATCACGCACATTGCACGGCGAGCGATCACCCCTGTCATCAGATGCTCGGACTGTCCTGCTGGACGGTAGCCGACGGGGCGCGGCTCGCGGCGTGTGCAAATGCGCTCTGGCGCCGAGGAGCGAGTATCGTCAGCTCTACTGGGACGGATCATCGCTGAAATATCATCCGCGCGAATGCGCCGTGTATATCAGGGAATGCACGCGCACCGACGTGTTGAGATCGATACGGTGGAGGAGCTGCGGGAGCTGGAGAAAGGATCGCGGGTTTTTAGTATGCTGTTTAGGCGGGATGCCGACGCGAACCTGTGGTTGCGCAAGTGATCGTGCTTACTTGCTCCACTAGTTCGCTTTTCGAGCAATCCCACTGCACCAAGCCACAGAATACGCTCCTCCAACGAAAAATAAAGGAATGAGAGAAAATCTATGAAACGTGTATATACCGCTTGCCTGCACCGACATCATTCACGCGGGACACCGCAATCTCCTGCAGGCGCAGGCGTGAGCTCAGCGAGGTCACGGTCGGCGTGCTCTCGATCCGGAGATGGTGCGCCACAACCGCTTTCCGACCAAGACGCTCGCAGAGCCTGCCATGGAGATGATCCACGCACTGCCTGAGTTGCAGAGGGTGATCGTACAGGAGCACACTCGCGTCGACGAGGTCATTGAGCGGCTGCGTCCCGACCACGTCGTGCGCAGGGGAGCAACTGGGCGCGGGGACCCGAGTCCTCGATCCGCAAAAACGTACTTGCCGCACTCGCATGCTGGGCGGCGAGCTCATCGAGCCGCCGTATACGAGAGGAACGCCGAGGTGCGCAAAGATCGACTGGCAGATGCGTGAGCAGCTCGCCATGCCCGAGCGGCGCGGACGGCTGCGCCGCCTCCTCGAGATCGTCCCCATCGTAAAGACCATCGAGGTGCACAACGGGCTCGCGGGCCGATTGCCAGAAAAAGACGGTTGTCGAGAACGACGGGGGCTCGACCAGTTCGACGCAATGTGGGTCTCAAGCCTCGTGATCTCGACCTCGCGCGGCAAACCCGACATCGAGCTGGTCGACCTCTCCGACCGCATCCAGACCATCAACGAGGGTCACGCGAGGTCGCTAACGAGTCCATCATCCTCGACATGGACACGGGCGGCACGGCGGAGCATTTCGCCTGACAACGTCCGCACCCTCGAGCGCATCAGCGTGTCTGCCGTCGTCATCGAGGACAAACGGGCACAGCGCAACTCCCTCTTCGGCACAGAGGTCGCGACAGACGCAGGACGATCGAGAACTTCTCCGAGAAGATCGCTGCGGGCAGGCAGGCACAGCGCACGGAGGAGTTCGCGATCATCGCGCGTATCGAGAGCCTCATTCTGGAAGGATTAGCAGACGCACTGGAGCGCGCGGAGGGATACGTCGCGGCGGGCGCGGACGGCATCGCTGATCCACTCGCGCGCGAAGTCTCCCGACGAGGTCATCGCGTTCTGCGACGCGCATTCCGCGCAAAACATCCGAATGCCCCCATCGTCGCCGTCCCGTCCTCCTACAACACGATTACGGGAAGCGGAGCTCGCGGCACACGGCGTGCGCATCGTCATCTACGCGAACCAACTCACGCGCGCAGCATTCCCGCGGCATGGAGGGCGCGGCACGTTCCATTCTCGCACCACCGCGCACGAGATCGACGAGCAAGCTGCCGCCGATCGCGACATCATCCGACTGATCGAGGCAGTATAGTGAACAATGAATGGAAAGCCGTCTGGAACCGGCGACAGGCAGCAGACGATGCCCTCACGGGCGACTGGCAGGAGGTATTCCTCGAACTGAAGCGCCTCAACGGCTTCGACGTGGTGGACGGCGGCATCCCCTTGGACTCTCTGCTGATGCAGGGGCGGCGCATCAAAGAGCTGCTGCATCTCAAAGATGGTATGAGCGTCTATGATGTCGGCTGCGGCGCAGGGGCCAATCTCTACCTCATGCAGGGCGACGGCATTGCGGTCGGCGGCACGGACTACGCTGCTCCCTCTTGTCGAAACAGCACGGGCAAGGTGCTCCCCGATGCGCGTGAACTCACCTGCGAGTGAGGCAGATGCGTTCGACACGGCGCTCAAATACGATGCCGCCCTCTCGAACAGCGTTTTTTCCTATTTCCCAAGCGAGGAATTCGCGGAGCGCGTCCTCACTCGTATGCTCGAAAAAACAACCGGTGCCATCGGTCTCATTGACCTGCACGATGCAGACAAAGAAGAAGACTTCCTCGCCTATCGCCGCGTGCATGATCTCCGACTGCGACGAACGCTACAAGGGCCTCGGCAAGTTCTACCACCGTCGCTCTTCTTCGAGGGCTCTAGCCCGCACGCACAACCTCTCCATCGGCTTCCCCGCCATCGAGATGGAGGGCTACTGGAATACGCCGTTTGTTTTCAACGTATTTATGTATCGAAGTAATCATGAACACCAAACGCAACATTCTCCTCAACCCCGGTCCCGCGACGACGACAGACACAGTTAAGTTGGCGCAGCTCGTCCCCGATGCATCTGCCCCGCGCGAACGCGAATTCGGCGAAGCTCATGCGGGAGCTCGGTGAGGATCTGTTAAAGTCGTCCACGCAGATCCTGCGGACTGGACGACCGTCCCTCTGCGGCTCTGCAGCAGATCTGCATGGATGCATGCGTCAGCTCGCTCGTCCTGCGGAGGGGAAGCTCTTCATCGTCAACAACGGCGCGTACTCCGCGCGTGCAGCAGAGATGGCGCGTGCCTACAGCGTGCCGCATATCGACCTATAAATTCCCACCGACGGGCCGCCCGATCTCGCAGAAGTCGAACGGACACTCGTCGAAAATCCTGGACTATCACCGCCATCTACACGACGCATCAGGAGACGGGCACGGGCATCCTGAACCCCGTGCGGGAGATGCGGCGCACTTCGCCCACGCGCACGGCGCGGCCGCGATCGCGACACGATCTCGACCTACGCCATGATCCCATTCCAGCGTCGACGAAATGAACGTCGATGCGTGCTGTCCTCGGCGCAGAAGGGCATTCAGGGCATGACGGACTATCGTTTGTCCTTGCAAAAAATCCGTGCTCGCGGCAGCAAAGGCGTATCCCGTAAAAGCGCCTGTACTCACAGCAAACCTCGTCGGGCGGTACGAGGGATTCGAGCAGACGGGCGAGATGCGCTTCACCCCGCCTGTCCAGACCCGCTCTATGCGGCAAAGCGTGCTCGCGGAGTACTTCGCCGAGGGTGCGCAAAAAATGGAGCACGCCACACGCGCACGATCGAGGCGATCCATGCAGGCTTGCAGAGCTTGGGCTGAAGGAAGCTATCCCGCGCCATCCAGTCTGGTCTCGTGTCGCCGTGGAGTATCCTGCGAACTTTGACTTTTATGCGCGTGACGACCACTGCCATGAGCGCGGCTACACCGATCTACCCCGGCAAGATGGACCGCGGCAACCTTCGCCTCTGCGCTCCGCGCCATCGATAGGCAGACATTCAGGATTTTTCGCGTATTCGAGAAGCGCTGAGCGTAATTGATTGCAAGGGACAGGGAGAAATGCAAGACGATTTCACGGTATTCTGGCGGAACAATGACCGCGCCTACGAGCTCTTTTACGATCTCCTTGACCGTTCGGGCGCGAGGGCACACGACGATGATTTCCTCGCGCAGCTGGCTGCCTATCGAGGAGGCTGCGCTGACCTCGGAGGCGTGCGGACATCTTTGCCGCGCGCCATTTGCTTGCGCGATAACGACCCTGAGACCGCTGTCCTCTGCGGCGAACGCGCATATGCGAAGCGCCCCGTGAACTATGAGATCTGAAGATCCTCTGTTGTCGCCTATAAAGCGCTCCATCGAGATGGATTCCATTGATATGCAGGGCGCGCACATGGTCTTTACGGCTCACTGCAGCCTACTCTAAATCTAACGCAGTCAGACCTTCGGGAAGGTCTGGACCGTCTATCCTTTGCTAGAAACAGCTGCTTCTACGCCCCACGTCAACCGCTCGTGCCTAGATAGAGAACGGACAGCTGCTCTCGCCCCTGACCTCTTCTATCAGGAGGAGCCCTCTCACGATGCCGGACGGCAGCGCGCGCTTTTGGAGTGCCGCCTTTGTCGAAAAGCGGAGATTTGTCCGATCACAGTCATAGCGTCTCTGCGTTGCGTCACACAGCATTTACCTCGCTACGAGCACTCATACATTTTACTTTTGACCTGCAAAGGCAAACGAAGTCCGCGGCACGACGACGATCCAAGTCCAACTGGGTGATGAGGTGATCCTCCCCGATCGCCGGAACAGAGCGAATCAATCGCTCTCTGTCCAGACAGCATCGAGCGAGCCGCAGAATGTCCACCTCGGCAAAATGGGCGTTCAGCTTCTTCCGCTGGCGAAGACACCGTCCTGCACGCCGGGATGCCGACACGCCACATGCCGTCGGCACGCCGATTCGTCTCGGGCACAGTCCGAAGCGGCGCAAGATCGTCCTGAACCTCTTTCTTGACAGTTCTGTCATGGGCCGCGATGCGGCTACGCAGCACACGCATCTGCCGAACACGATGCGTTTCTTCGCGCGGAACGATCTCGATCAGCACTTTTCGACCTCGAGTACACACTGCCCGCACAGCCCGCCATCGAGACCGGTTACTACCCGCACCATACGCAGATCCTCAATATAAAAGGCGGGATGCGAACTCCCCTACAATGCTGACCATCGCCGAACGCACTGAGGATCTCGGATGCTACTGCGCTGCATCGATGGCAATTTCCACACAGGTATCTCACAGTATGTCGCGTGATTTGGACACGCCATTGTCTCCTCCGCGGGTACTGAGTACGGCCTTTGTGTGGATTCTGTGATTCGACATTTGCGGGCATTTGACGAGGTGGATCAGTTCCTTCCCTCGTTACACTGGACATACATCCATACAACGCATTTGATTCAAGTTCGACACCGCCGTTGAGACACATCTGCCTCTCACGGGCGCTTTGCTCTCCCATGATGCGTCCACGTAAAGCGTCCGTCCCGCCCCGTCTGCGAATCCATCAGGAACAATATCTGGAGCGTCTGCGGCAGGTCGATCGAAATTTGGAGCTTTGTACTCCTATCTGGAGGAGAACTACACCGAGGATGGTATCTCATCACACTGTACTCGGATCACGGCATTTGCTATATTCGAGCACGACGACGGGCATCATCGACGTGATCAGCGAGTGCTCGACCAGTGCCACGTGGATGATGCGCGGTGCCGTTCCGGAGGCGTGACCGTCCATGATCCACCTACCGCTCAGTGACATTTTACAACACTTGGTCACCTAGTGGCTTTCCCCGTCGCCAATGATATTGACGGTCGTCTGCCCGCCATCTTCGGCGGCACGGCACGCGATGCGGTATACAGTGCGTCCCAGTATCGGGCAGACATGAGCTCGCTGTACGCACGCATGATCGCACACTGCGCCTTGAGACACTAGGAAGCAGTCGAGGAGGACTGAGAACGGTGGACTTTATGATCACGCGCACGGGCATCATCCGCGCGCGAATTGAACACGGGTATAGAGATCGACAGTCCAGAGCTGCGCGCGTTCTTCTATCCGCGTGCACGCGACTTCGATGCGAGATTGCAAACAACGGCGAGTTCTGGCCGGTAATGCGGGCAGCACGGCCGGAGTGGTTCGGAGCGAACGACTTTCAGAGCGGTATCGCGATACATTGACCAAAAGTGGACAGCGGATATCATGGCAGGGCGATTTCTGACTGGTATTCTGGCGGAACAACGACCGCGCCTCATGACCTCTTCTACGATCTCGCCGAGCCGTTTCTGGGCGCTTGCGCACGACGATGATTTCCTCGCGAGCTGGCTGCCTATCGGGAGGTGGAGGGAGATGCGGCGCACGCGGATATCTTCGCTGCGCTGTACCGCTCGCGGGCGGTGATACCGAGGCCGTGATTCTCTGCGGAGAACGCGCTTTCGCGCAGCCGCCCCAGCTGAGCTTCGTGTCTGGTCTGCGCTCTCACGGGCTTTCGTGCAGCCTGCCCACCGCTCTACCGGATGCGCTTGTCTGCAGCCACGCAGCAAGACTTCGTGGCACCTCCCTCGTCCCCACCGTGTCCGCACGGGATGTTGACCGCCAGAGGCGCTTGACCGTCTCTCCGTCGTCGCCATGGGAAAGCCAAACCACGCATGGCACCGAGCCGGATGTCCTATGATGCAGAATCCGGCTTCTCAGCTACGCGAGTGTGTTTGCGGAGAGTTTCTTCCTGAAAGATAGCGTCTGTTGTCTCTTCCTCCTACTAGCGCTGCTCACGCGAGCAGGAAAAGCGCACAAAGGCATGGCTGCTCAACACCATTCAGGATGCAGTATGTCTTTGCCTATTTTGTCGGCAGGGACTTTGTCTATGATCTCTCATCCGAGGTAGAGCGCCCTGAAAAACAAAAGGTATATCTCGCGCAGGGCAGAAATCGTTCTGCCGTGTGGTCGGAGCTTCTACGGGGCTGCGGCATCTGCATGCAAAGGACACAGAGCATTGAGAAGGATACTCCTCTGAGTCCTGCCACACCGAATTTTCTTTCGGGCTCACGGAGAATACAACGCTCTGTCCGATCACGCCTTTATCGTCAGGGTAGCGATTGACTGTGGGGCACAGCGCGCGCGTCGTCCCGGCTTGGTTCGCACTTTCCTCGCGTGATGGACTCGCGCGGGAGATTCTTGCGTATCTCATTTTCTCCGACTGGATGCCGAACTGGCGCGGTTCCTTTGCGCTCGGCACACCTTCGGACTGGTCATTTCAGGTGTCCGAGCACAGCTACCCTCTCTTCCAACAATTGAAATACAGGGACGTACCCACATCACAGCCAAATATTCAACGATAATCTGCGGGTGCACTCCGGTCCGGACCAGTGTAACACTCTCCGGAACAGCATGGTTGACGTGGCAGGTTACGCTGGGACAGCGAATACCCATGCGGCGACGGGATCAGGGTCCAACGGCGCAACGCGCGGGTATGACCGCCTCTATCGTCTCACAGGATATCGCCGTAGCCCGCATACGAGGGCGGTCGGAGCGTGCATGATCCGCCATCTGGAGGGCCATGCGATATTGGATCAATTCATCTTTTCTGCACGGCGGAGATCCGGCAACTCGTGGCCCCATCCATTCCTATCAGATCGCATCGAGTGCTGCTGAGGCTCTCGTCTCCCTCTGCGGCGGAACGGCTCTCTCGGAGTGCGGGCGACGAGCCCGAGTCTACCTGCGCGCTAGACGCCGCTCAGTGATGAAGAGGCTGGTTCGGCGGGTGAATGCGCGCAGATCTCAGACCGTGCACTGGAACCTCTTCCACCCATATCGAGGAACATTACCGCCCCGATGAATTATCCGTCAAACCTCTACTCCGACCACGGCGTTCCTGTGTTTCAGCAAGAATCACTGGCATTGTCAGCCCCGATACATGACACACGCGGTCTGGATGATGCGCGGTGCAGGCGTACCTGTAGGCAGTGCACAGATGAACTGACAAGTGCGGGTCGACATCTATCCCGCACACTCGCTACACCTCTCGGCTTTCCTGTCGACAATGTAGACGGCGGTGCTTGCCGCAGCTCTTCGGCGGCGGGCAGGGGGCGGGGAGGTCGCCCACGGCACGCTCATCGTGACGTACTCTACCGTCTGCGTGCACGCTCTCAAACGGCACACACATTTTCACCTAGAGACACGGAGTGGCACACTGCCAAAGCGGAACTGCCGGTAATCTCGCCCGTGCAGGGAACGACCTTCTATCCACGCGCCTACGAGAGGGCATCGCAGGAGCGCGGTGGACACTGCGTGCCAGGTGGCATTCTTCCTGGTCCGCGGTGCAGGGAGCTCAAAGCGCACTGGAAATAACGGAGAGAGCTCCTTTCCTGCGCCGCAAAAATTGTAACTGGAAACAGGATTTATCCCGATGGAGGGACCGCTGCACGACGGACGATCGCATTGTATGGCTTGGCGGAATAACAGGCAAAGCTTCCGCTCTGTTTTGAGGATCTCATCGACCGACGCGCGCGCGGCGCGCAGCCGATGATGATTTTCTTGCGCAGCTCGCTTTCCTATCGAGAAGCGTCTCCGAATGCAGTAAACGCAGATATCTTTGCGCCGGCCCTGCTATCTCGCAGCATCACGGTGACACTGCAGCAGCGCTGATCTGTGCAGAGCAGCTTCATCGCCGCCGTCCGGTGCGCTATGCGATGGCGGACGCCTGCTCGCGGAGATCTACGACCCGCCTCGGCTGCACGATCGGAGGCCCTCACGATGCACTTGGCTATGCCTACGGACCGCATCTTGCTCCCGACGCATCCCCATGGAGCTCAGCCGTCCACGGCGTGAACAGAGGCTGAATCGGCCCCTCCGATCGTCGCGGCGGGATGGAACGGGTGCGCGGCTGACGCAGAGCCAGTGCTGTGTTATTGACGAGATAGGGCTTTCGCTTTTGACCTCCGGTGCTCGGCCGTGCGTGAACATCTGCCGCTCACATCTCACTGTGGGCGGTGGTGCACGCCACTGGGTCGCCGCCTCATGTCGAGAATGCCTTTCCTCTCGGACAAAGAGTGCTCTCATCGAGTGCGTGCGCCACACGAGGTATTTGTCAGGTAAGATGCGGCAGCGACTTCCCGCTGGCTAGCCGCAAAAGGCATACAGGAGGTACGCGGTGCGGCGACGATCGAGATTCCGCAGACGCGGTCACCATCCTCCCCACCGCAGTCAGACAGCTGCGGTACGTACTGCGTCAGCACGGCCTCCTGCCGCCGCCCGTAGCAGCAGCCTATCTCGGAAATGGAGCTTTCTGTGCCTACTTTCGTCCTCCGGAGACCAACACATCTCGATGACGTGACTGAGTGCTATGCCGTCGGCACACCGATCCGTCTCGCACAGCCGCGCGAAAAAGTGCTCGTACTGAACACTTCTCATGGAGCGCCTCGTGGAATGTGGCACGCACCCGCCTCCCGGACAGCCCATAGCCGAACATAGCACGGCTTCTTCGCGCGGCGTGATCTCTTGATCAACACTTCTCCACGTCAGAGTGTACTTCATGTCCACGCTCGTCATTATTGAGACGGCGCTATCCGCATCACACACAGGTCTTTCACGCACGACAGCCACGAGCTCCCCCTTGACTTCATGGACGCTCTCCGGAGTTGCACGACGAGATCTCGACTGCGCTATGCCCGCGGCGACCGATGTGCAAGCGGCAGCGTCTGCACCGGCGGCACTGCGCGGCTACGACATGCTGAACGTGAGGTGCGCAGTGGAAGCTGCCGTCGGCAGAGATGGTGGACCGCGCCATCATGCGGATCGAGGCATTTTCACTGAAACGTGATCAGTCTCCTCTATCGCGTGCAGACTGATGTACACCCATGGAGTGCAAAGGGCTTTCGAAGTTCACCGGCCCGGCCGGAGCTGTCACCTCTGCGAGCGCTTTCGAGGATGGGACTGGCTTGCTGTGCACAGCGTCCGTCCAGCAGCGCTCGCAACCCATCAGGAGCAGTTCTGGAAACCCTCTGCGGCGTCGATCGCGGTCATTGTCTTGCTCTCCCATATCATCGAGGAGCATTTCACGCCGGATGAGTATATTGTGAATCTCTCCGATCATGTGGGAACCTGCTAGGCCTTCTCGCTGGCAATAAGCGGCGCGATCGACGTCATCGGAGAAAATTTCTACGCGTGCGGTCGATGATGCTGCAGGCGCGAGGGGTTCCCGAGGGAATTGTCACGCGGACTGAGCTGACGAGCATTGCAGGACATCATTCAACCGCCGCGGCGCACTCCGCGGGGCTTCCTGCGCCTCCGATATCGACGGCTTTAAGCAACTGCCCGCCATGTTTGTGGCGGCAAAGAGCGCACTGCCGCGATCAGCATGTCAATGCGTTCCCGCAGACGGCACCAAAGCTCGCCGTGCGCACGCGATGATGCATACTGCGCCCAGCAGACGGATGCGCCCCTCAGCGAGGTGATGGAACAGCGGAAACCTCGCTGAGTGCAGTTGCCTGTCTATCCGCGTGCCCATGAGCTCGAGCGCAGACCAGGCGCACCGGACAGGAGGAGCTGCGTGCATTCTTCTCTACCCGCATGCGCGTAAAATTATGCTGCGAGATTGCAAACAATGGTGAAATCTGGCCGGAATGGTTCGGAAAAACAAAAGAAGGGAGCAACGATGAACGTGAGCGAACTCATCCTCCGCACTCGATGCGAAGTTCTTTGCAGGGCGTGCCGGACTGGAAGCTGCGTCCGCCCGTGGACTATCTGATGGGACGCGTACGCAAACGGCCCCGCGTGCATGCGTGCACGAGGCGGGCGGTGCGTGCGGCGCTCGCAGCGGGTTATCACCTCGCCACGGAAGATGCGGAATTGATCTATCTCCGGAACAGCGGGCTCCGGCAAACGCGATCAACCCTCGGGTCTCGCCGCCGTGACCACAGTGAGGTCTGCGGATCCCTGCATCTTTGCTCACCGGCTGGCGCGGCGAGCGGCTCTGTCACGACGAGCCGCAGCATCCTCGTACAGGGGCGGCTCTGTCTGCCGCGCTCGAGCGTCGCCAGGGAGTCAAGACGATGGTACTCTCGCATTTACGCGCGATGCCACGATCCGCAGAGGTCGCGTCATGGATGAAGCAGGTCGTCCGCCTCCTGGAAGAAGGCGGCCAATGCGCCCTCCTCGCACGCGACGGGTAGTGACCATCCGGAAGCGGAAATACGGCGAATGCCCATCCTGCGCCGTGAGGATACCATCGCACGCATTGAGATGCAGCAGGTGGGACGCCGTTATATCGCTGCAAACTCTGCGAGGCAAACACGGGCGGCGAGCTCTGCGAGCTGCGGGAACAGCGCAGCGAGGATCATGGCCCATGACTTCCTCTGCCCGGTCGGCTCACGGACATGCAGGGCTATCGCCCGGCGGCATCGCCAGTCGCACCGTCCACAGCAGCGCGTCGTCATCCTCGACGGCGACGCAGCAGGCTTCGCGCATGCATGGGCGCACTCGCGACCATCGGTGCCAGCCGCACCGCCGGAATCTCATCCACATCCTCCTCAACAACGGAGGGCACACGAGAGCGCTCGGTGGCGCACCGACGGCGGCACCGTACATCACTTCTGCCGTCGCCGAAAACCTCGGCTATCGCGTGTGCCGCCGACGGCGCAGACGGCGGATGAACTCACGCACACGCGCAGCTAGACGATATGCAGCGCCTCGCCTCGAAGTCCGCACCGCCATCGGCTCTCCGTGCGGATCTCGGCGCCTTGACGGCGACGCCGCAGGAGAATAAAGAGGCACTGATGCGCACCCTGGGCGCGGATGGCGGATCGCGAAGCCGAGGAGATGCTCGCCCTGCCGCACGCTCCTGCGCGCGGCGAAGCTGTGCAGTTCCGTACGGCTCTGTAATCGCTCGGCCTTGTATTCACCTCGCTCTGCTCGGCTTCGAGCGCGTCCAGCGCTATTTTTCTAGCCGCGGACGCGCCCTGCACGGTACAGGTCACCGCAACCGCACCTGCTCCCTCATCAGCGGACACGACGCGCGCGCGCTCCTCCGGTCTGCAGCGGCCGCCGAGCCGACCGTGGTGGAGCCCGCAAGTGCGCCAACGCCAGCCCCTCCTGACCTCAGTCGGTAGCACAGCTATCCTCACCGTCGAAAGAGAGTGCGTTCCTCTACCTCCTCGAGCGGCAATGTCTGTTCAACTGGCGGCCGCTGCGCTTCCGGCAGGAAAACGAGGCAGAAACCCCGTGAGCGGCGAGTGCGAAGACCCCTGACGGCAGCGCTTCGTCGAGGCGAGATACTCGATGCGTCCTGCTGGACGCAGCTGACTTCGGCGACGGCAAAGGCGAGATCTGCTGCGCCTGCGGGCCGTACCATCGCCCGTCGCACATCCGAACCTCTCAGGCGGCGCGTGGACGGCATTGCAGCATTCACAGCGGCAGCGCATGATCTCGCGAGCATCTATCGGAACGCGGCGGCTCTGCGGGCTGCATCGCATGTACAACAACGATCTTCTCACACTCTGTAAATCAGATCTCCAATCGGTACGCAGGTAACGATTGAGTGAATAGCTCTACAGATGCCGCCATCGTTCACGGAAAGTGATTGGATGCGAGTATCCATCGCCTATATCGCCGGGCGAAGATCTGTTTGTCTTGTTGGTATAATCGTCTGCATAATAGACCGCAAACGTCCTGGGCAGGAGAAATTCTGCGTGCAGTATCTTTCCGGAAAGTATGGACGAATGACGGAAGCAGTATGCGATCGTTTTCTGATCGTGGCAGCCGGATTACTTTGCTCGCGATAAACAAAGAAATAATCCGCCCATTCTACCAAATGTGCGGTTATATATAGTAACTTGTAGATTTTGGAAAGATGCCGTCATAGGGACGTTTCTCTGTATTATAACAGGTTCCCTATCGCTTGACCGTCGTCTATTGCAGGAACTACGGATTAAGCCGAAGTCGCCACGCTGAGATTTTACCAGGGTTCTCAAGGTTCAGGACTTCTCTCGCAAAGAGCTGCATCGCGAAGCCCGCGTTGGCGGCGCGCCGCAGGCCCGCATCTGCGCAAGGAGGTCGGCATTTGCCGCTAGCGCACTGCGTGCCGCCCATTTGCGGCGCACCTCGCTTCCGAACGGCGCTCAAGCTGTCGTGATGATCCTGCGGGTCGTTGTAGACTGCTGCTTGATGGGTGCGGAAGCGCCCAGCACCTCGCGTGGTAGGAAATGCCGATCATCGGAACGCGCCCATGACACCCGCAAAGAGGAGCGCGTGCAGGTGCACCCGATCATCAGGATCCATGGGCGCATGCGAGGAGAGTAGCGTCTGCCTCGCCGGGTGCTCGTCCGTGAGATGGGCAATGCTCTCCTCCCGCATGTCCATGCGGCAGCAGCAGTCTCTGCCGTCTTCACATCACTCCGAAGGTACTGCGCTGGGAGGAGCACGGCGCGCGCGTCCAGTTCCACGGACGGCGGCATCGCTGATCTCGGCGAGTGATCTCCTTGTGATGCTTCGCCAGCCCTGCCAGTCACGCATCGGAGTCCTGATGACGGGTCCCAGCCTCGTCTGCCCGCTAGCGGCTGAGAATGGCACGTCCCGGCCTCACGGCCGACCCGGATGGATGCGAGCACGGGATGCGACCGCTGCACTCCATCGGCGGTCAGTGTTCTGATCTGAGGCGGCGGCGCAGCTCCGCCGTGGATCACTTCTCGTCCGCGCACGGAGTAATCAGGAGACGCGGCGCCGAGCCAGCGCATCGGCGAGCGGCAGGCACGATCCCGCGACCGTGGATGCCCTGCGCGCCGAGGCGCGACCTTTTTCCCGGAGTAGGAGGCAAGCAGGATGACGCCCATGTAGTAGTAAAGATCTGCGACGGCCCGTGACTGTTCTGCAGGAGGCTGCCGCCGCCGCTGCATGAGGAGGAGTGTCGGTACGACGCATCGCACCGAGGAGTTCCGCCCATACTGGCGTGAGCCTACCGCGTGCACGCCGTGTCGGCGCTCGCATCCGCAGGATCTGCGCTACGATGACGGGTGATATGGAAGTTCGGGTCCAAACTCGCGAGGCACCTCGAGCATCGCCGCGAGCATGGCCTATCATCGCGCCCGCGTTCTCATCGCTCCATGCACCCTGAGTACAAACGATCCGCTTTCACCGGGTAGAATGCCCCTCCGTTCCGTTTCCACTTCCATGAATTGCGCAGGGTATCATCAGGTTCGCGAGGCAGACCGCTGCAGACACCTCGCTAGCGCAAGAGCGATCGCGGCCTCGTTCGCCTCATGCACCGGTGCGCTTCTTAGCAAACGCGCTTCAGCCGAACGAAGTTAGTGCGACCGCGAGTCGCCCGCTTTGCTCACTTAAGCTCCACTCAAGGTTCGCTTTTGGGTTTCGCCCTTCCGTCCCGGGTACAGGGACATGCACGCACAAATCAGACCGCTTCCGCACGCGTTCCAGCTGGATGGTCCACGCCGCCACCAGCGCCCTGCGCTTTAATGGCACCGATTGTTCCGCCGAGGAAGACCTCGCCGATGCCGGCGCACAAAGTGACATCTCAATCAGCGGTGTCTCGCATGTGCGCAGCGTCTCGACCATCGAGCCCTGTCCGATGGTCGCGGCGAGCGACTTCTGAGCCCGAAGACGATCCATGTCCACCGCCACCGCCGCGCCGCACCGCAAAGTGGCGAGCGAAATGCAGCGTCCGATCATGCGAACTCGTCGTACGCGGCCGCGCATGGAAGAGGCTGCTCAGCGCGCCGCGCGTACCTTCAGCTCAGTACGCACCAGGTACGCAGGCATCCCCGAATATCCGCTGCGCAACCCTAGGCTGATAGGCGCACCGATGAGCTGCAGGCCCGCCGAAGCGACTGACGCGCGCACGGGGGTCGCCATGATCTCGCGCAGCTGACCGAGAACACCCGCCGAGGCATCAAACTGTCCGTCAGATGTCGAACCGTCTGCATAAAGGCTGAGTGGCAGCAAGCACCATCGGCAGGGACAAAGGTCAGCTTGAGTCCCACGGGAAGATGTCGAACCCAAGGAGATAGCGCGCGTATCGGTGAGTGCCGATTTGAGATAGGAGCGTACCGACCAGCTGACAGTGCGCCCGTGATGCCGAGAGCACTTACCCCGGCGACGAGGATTACGCCGTAGGGCATCGCTGCAGCGCCACGTCCGCGCGGGAGGTCGAGCAACGCGACGATGGCAAGGGTCAGGAAGAGATTGGCGCTCGCAAAGTGCCAAGAGACTGACGCACCTTGCTCCCTGCGCCAATGAGGATTGGTCATGACCGAGATGAGCGGCCAGCTGCGAAGAAGAGCGGGACCGCCTTCCGCCGCCGATTGAGCGCGGGGGACGTATAAGCGAGAGGTGAGAGCACGCCCGCCGCCGCAACACCCATGATGACAAGCGCACGCAGAACGCGCGCGGGCCTCGTCAGGAGGCGAAGCGACCCCGCCTGGCCTGATCTTGAACCCATGCGCACTCGGGCGCCGCGCGATATATCCGCAAAAGTATTTCATACGTTCGTCTCGAGGAGGCGTGCATGTTCGGCGTGCGGTTCCTCGGCCGATGCGCAGGAGAAGTTGATGCGGGATGTTCCCGCTCCCGTCATCTGTCGTCACCCAGCGCCTCGGCAGCATCTGCGATCTCGAGCTCAGCCCGTCCTTCGGGATGGAGTAGAGGCGTGCGACGCTGCATGGCCAGCTCAACCTCCGCAATCTCATCCATGCCCTGCTGTTTGTAAAACTGCGGCTGGGTCACGCCCTCGATCAGGATCTTCGAGGGAAGGCGGCGTGCACGCATCTCGTCGATCGTCGTCGATCGAGGTGCCTCGGTGCACGGAGCGTCTCCTGTCCTGAGAATACAATGTCCGACACCGCGATGCCGTCCATGTGCGTGAGAACACGGCGTGTGCACATCCTCGGGCGTGCGGTCGCGTAGCTCGCGACGTGCAGTACGTCGAAGCCCGCGGCACTGGACAGCGCGCATCCTCATCGGACGGCAGCCCGATGTTGCGCTTCTCGAACGCCTCGCAGTGATCCTGACCGCGAGGACCCTCATCCCGGTGCCGATCGTGTACACCGTAACGCGTGCGGGCCCAAAGCGACGGAAGAGATCCTCCTTGAGCTCCGGCGGCATAGGCCACGGGATCATGCGTGAGACAACGTAGATCCCCGTGCCGACGATCTTGCCATCCTCAACAAGCGCACGCCAGCGCGCGGATCGGCCAGCGTCCGTCGTGATAGGCGGCGAGATCATCCGCTGGACAGCGCTCTGGCTCGGCCGTTTTGCTGAATTTTCTCGCGTCGTCCCGTAGACGGCGAGCGAGGTAATCCGCCGCCTTCGCCTGCGCGAGGACATCCTCTGCGGAGCAGTCCCTCGCGCGCGGCCGCTCAAAGGAGCTCATAGTCGATGGTAAGCCCCACTGCGTGCGCGATTGTTCCCTCAGCCGCGTGGCGCATGCTGCCGATGACGAGGCTCGCACCGAATCGCAGGATCGCCGCCAAGAGGATCGGATGATGCAGTGAAATTTCTTCATGTAGCGATTCCTGCAGTGTCGCTTACGGTCCGGGTCCCATGCGAGCACCTGCGGCTACAGGGAAAGCCCCTGTATTCCGATACAGATCTGCATTGTCCAGCGAACCCGCGTAGGGCGTTGCAGGTAAAATGTAAGCGCTTTCAGGCGGCGTGCTTCTTTCTGTCAAGCGCTAGTGCGCGTTTGAAGAAAGTACGCGTGGCTAGGCGGATGAGGTCACGTGATCGCTTGCTGCAAATCTGCGGTTCGCGCTGTACGTGGCATAATGGACACTCATTTTCATTTCCCCGACGCGTGAGGATCACCGGCGTCGTCCTTTTCTTCTGACGCTCCCGGAATGCAAGCCGCAGACGCTGTCAGCGCGTGCGACAGCAGCATCGGGCAGTGAGGCCGTCAATGGCACCGAGGACGTTCAGCCCCATACCGCGTGCAGCTGATGCGCTGCCAGCCTTGTAGTGAGGTCGCCAGCTCGCGATGGGTGAAGCCGCCCTCGATCGTGACCTCGTAGCAGCGCCCGAACGCACGCGCCCTTTGCCCGTCGTCGGAATGCCTGCCGGGTGCACGGTGACGGCGACATCGCTGAACTTGTCTGCCTCTGCCCGTGATGAGGTTCGCCGGATCGCATCCCCATCCACCACGCCGCGCAGCTCCACATGCTCAAGCCCCGGTGAGGAACGAGGCGCTGCTCGGAGAAGAGGTGCCTGTCCGTCAAAGTGCAGGATTCGTCGTGACGGGCCAGCTCGCGCCTGAAGTGCTTGCCGATGCGGCTGGCGCAGAACACCGTCGACGGCACGGATTTCACCGAAGATGAGGGCGCGGGCCAGTCAGTGATGGAGATCTCGCACACTCCTCTGCGCTGCGCGCGCAGACTGTCCGGTCACCATCGTCGTAACGATGCGTGCAGTGCGAGGATGCCCGCTGTGAGTGCGCAAGGGCGAGCAGAAATCGACCAACGGCGAGCCGCTTTTTCGTAGTGCTCCTTAGAATTCGTGGATTCAGCTTTCGCGTTGTGGGGATAAGCACGGATGAGGGATCGATGTCGCCCGTCCGCTGTCGCCTGCGCACATTGCGTCATTCCGGCGTTCGTGCGCACATCCTTCCACCATCGTGTACGGCTGGAACACGCAGGAGCCGGATCTGGCTGCACCTCGATCTTCCGCCGCACGCCTCGAGCTCGGTTGGCAATCTCCTCCTCCTTTTTCTCCTGCTCCAGCCCAGCCAGCCTGCACGGAGCATCTTGAGGCACTGCTCAGCTTGTCCTGGAGCTGCGACCGCCTCGTTCTGGCACCGCACGACAATGCCCGTCGGTTCATGCGCCGTGGCGCACGGCGGACGGGTGGCCCTGTTGATGTGCTGCCCGCCGCACCGCCTGCACGGAAAATAGTCGACGCGTACATCGTCCTATTGATGGGAACCCGGCTCGCGTCATCAATCTCGCACCGCGCATCGCACGCAGGAGAACGACATGCTGCCGCCGCGCCCGCGAGTCAAACGGCGAGATGCCGGACGAGGCGATGGACCCCCTTCTCCAGACTTCGGGAAGCCGTGCGCATTGCTGCCCTTGATAAAGAGAGCGTCGCAGACTTCGCCGGCCTCACCGCCCGGCTGCGGCTTCGGCAGTCTCAACTTGGTGAAAGCCATGTGCTGGCCCGCCCGGAGCGTCCGTACATCCGCGTGGAGCACTGCGTCCAGTCCTGCGCGCTCCGTGCCTGCCTGCGCCCGCGTGGAGCGTGAGGATGGCATCGTCTCGCACCGATGGTACCGCCTGCGAGCGGCACCTCCAGCTGTGAGCGATCTCTGGCCCTCGGCGATGAGGTTCAGCTCCGCGCGGATGTCGGCTCTATCGAGATCGCTTCTCGGTGCACATCTCTGTGAGTTTCCGCGTCCTCGTACTTTGCTGAGTCTTTGTAGGTATCGGCGCCTTTGCAGGCGCCGCCAGTTCCTGGTTTCCTTCCTGCGCCGCCGCCGCATCATCCCAGAGGGACTGTCGCTCATCTTCATGCTCGAGCTCAGCGATCTTCTCCTCCTTCGGGGGGATCTCCAGAGAGGCGCATCTGATCGAGCTTCGCCCGAGATCATTCAGTATCGGTTTCAGATCTTCCAGCATTGTGTTTTCCTTAAATTTCCCATTTGTCCCGTATCAGACTGACGCGCGTCAAGGTGTGAGGTACTGCCCAAAAGTGAACCCTGGTGGAGCAGCCGGGAAAAAGCGTGCGGTATGCCCCGGTGGTTGTCGTCGTTCAGCGAAGGGCGTTTAGAAATTCGCCGGTGTTGAGCATACAAGCACGCGAACGAGTACCGCAGAACGAGGCGTTCACGTTGAGCGTGACCTCCTCTTTATCTTATCGCTTCCGTGGCGGTTCTTATACTACTTCTTGCCCGGCTGCCGCGAGAGGTTGCGGGATCGTTGCGCCGACCTTCTTGCCGTCCTCATCGCTTCCGCACCGACTTTTGCGTCGGCGGGCACGGATTCGTCGCGTGCGACGCGCGCGCGGTCGGGCATGATCCTCGAGCGTTTGACCGCTCGCGTGCGAGCAGCTGCTCGGCACGGCGCTGTGCGCCCTCGTCCCTTGACGGGCGCGCAGGGCGCGGCGTGCCGTCCTCACGCCAGCAGAGCGCCGGACGGGCAGCAGACTGCGGCATCACGAGTGCTCACATGGTGCATGAGGAGGGCGATCTGATCCGCGATGGCCGCCTCCATCTCCTCGAACATCGTGAGGCGCCTCAATCTTGTACTCGACAAGCGGGTTTGCGCGCTGCCCGTACGCGCGCGCAGATTGATGCCCTCGCGCAGCATATCCATGTGATCGAGGTGATCCATCACTTCTGATCGACGACACGGAGCATGGCGACCTTCTCGAGCTCGCGCATATTCTCCGCGCCGAACATCTGCTCTCCGCGCCGCAGCCCTCCTCGGCGACCTTCTCGAAGCTCCTCACTGGATCTCGTCGCGTGCCAGCTGTTCGAGCGCTTTCGCTGTTTAGCCGCTGCGGCGCGTATATCTTCTCCGCATCCTCGATGAGTGCGTCCAGCTGCCACTCACTCTCCAAGGTGAGGAAGCTTCTCGTTCGCGTGCTGTGTCATACTCGTCCTTGATGATGTGCTTTCACCATCGCGAGGATGTTCTCGTCTGCAGTTCTCGCGCCGGATCTTCTTGCGCTCGCCATGGGTGACCTCGCGCTGCTGATTCATGATGACATCGTCGTGTTCAAGGACGTGCTTGCGGGTGCTCAGTTGCGTGCCTCGACCTGTCTGCGCGTGCTCGATCGAGCGCGTGATGATCACATGCTCGATCAGCTCGTCCTGCTCCATGCCGAGGCGGTCCGCGATGCCCGCGATGCGGTCAGGCAAGAGGCGCATGAGGTCGTCCTCCAGCGAGAGGAAGAACTTCGACGCACCGGGATCGCTGGCGGCCCGAGCGTCGCGCACGCTGGTTGTCGATGCGCCGCGACTCGTGCCGCTCCGTGCCGACGATTCTTGTAGGGCCGCCGAGTTCCTCAACGCCCTCGCCCGGCTTGATGTCCGTGCCGCGTGCCCGCCGTGTTGGTGGCGACGGTGACCACGCCCTTCTGCCGCTACGTGGCGACGGTCTCGGCACTTCGGCTCTTTCGTGAAAGTTCGCGTTCAGGACGACGTGCGGGATGCCGTTTTTCTTGAGGACGTTCGACGTCTCCTCGGACGCTGCGTGATCGAGGTCTGTACCGATGAGGATCAGCTGGCCCGTCTCGTGACGGGTCTCGCCGGCGCTGCCGACGGCGCGAGCCACTGTCGCCGCCGCTCGTCTTGTGAGATCACGTCCGGCTCTCGTCCGACGCGCTGGATGGGCTTGTTCGTCGGGATGACGATGACGAGAAGGTTGTGAGATCTTGAGGAACTCCATTCTCCTCCGGTCTTTGCCGTGCCCGTCATGCCCGCGAGCTACCGTACGTACGGAAGTAGTTCTGGAAGGTGATGCTCGCGGGCGTCTGCGACTCGCGTTGGATCTTCCGCCCTGCCCTTCGCGCCTCGATCCGCCTGATGGAGGCGTCCGCAGCGGCGTGCCCTCCATGGGGCGTCGCCCGTAAACTCATCGTCGTGAATCACGATCTCGTCGTTTCCGCACCATGGTCGCGGTCGCGGTGCGTCAGTGCCTTTCGCGCGCAGTGCCGCCGTGACGGTCTGCGCGAAGCTCGATGTTCTCCGGGCGCGTAGAGGTTCGTGATGCCGACGAGTCTTCTCGATCTTTGGCGCGGCGCTGTCATCCGCGGCGCGACGAGAGGTCTTCTGCTTCTCGTCGACCGTGTGGTCCTCGCCCTCCTTCGGAGATGGCGCACGCCTCCGCCATGCTGCGGTAGTTGGCCGTAGACTTCGTGCCCGGCCGAGATGATATGAGGCGGCGTACGCGCGCCTCGTCGATGATGGATGGAGTCCACCTCGTCGACGATGGCGTGGTGGAGCCAGGCGCATGCTGCACCGTGGCTCTCGAGAGCACTTGTTGTCGCGCAGTGTAGTCAAAGCCGAACTCGTTGTTCGTGCCGAACGTCACGTCCGCCGCATACGCCGCCTTTGCGCTCAGGGAAAGTCCATGTTGCGCGATGGTCCCACGGAGGCCACGGTGGCGGTGAGAGCTTGCCCATCCCTCGCTGTCGCGCCGCGCCGAGGTAGTCGTTGACTGGCTGACCGTAGCGTCGCCCTTTGCCCTCGCGCGCGTTGAGGTAGCTGCCGTGGTCTGCGCAACGAGTCTTGCCCTCGCCGTGCGCATCTCCGCAATCCGCCCTCGATGGGGGCACCATGCCGCCGGTGGGCGCTGCACGTCGAAGTGACGCATCGAGCACGACGGCGCGGGTCTCGCCGTACAGCGGCAAACGCCTCGGGAGGATCCTCCTCCCATCGTCACGCCCTCTGCAGGCTGCTCGCGGAATCTCGCGCGTGTGGCCCGTGAGAGCTTGCTCGTGAATCCGTGAGAGTTTACATCATCGTGGGCTCGAGGCGCGTTGAGTCTGCGCAACGATCTCGCTTGTAGCGCGATCTCCTTGTCGTTGTTGTCGCCGAGGAAGCGTTTGAGAATGAGAGGTCTCCGAACAAAGTAGTTTCACGCCACGTCACTGTGTCTGTCGCGGATCTATGATAATAGCGTACGCGAAAAAGCCTGTGCCAAGACGGTGTTGGTTTCGGCATTGCAACACAAAGCCCCCGCCTTTGCGCAGCCAATAGTTGCAGGCGGGGGCGGGATGACTGCTCATCTGTCACTGGGCGGGATCTTGCCCGCATGCCAGCGGATTTCCTGCGTGTCGAAGACCGCGCGGGTAGTTCATGGCGTGACAGGGCGCACGTCGTCGCGGTCATGCCGTCCCTTCTTCGTGACGAGGCCGCTGTTGAGTGAGAGATGGGGTCGAGCAGGAGGTCTGGACGAAGTTGTCCGTCGGCAGTCGGACGGCCGCGAGGAAGGTCGACCAATCCCCGCGTGACGAGGGTTCTTGACGGTATGGAGGTACGGTGGTGGTGGACAACGTTCGGTTTCGCCCGCGTCCCGTAGGCATCCCTGACGGACGGTCGACGAAGATTACTGTCGAGCATGACAAGCGGCTCATTTCGGAGATCGGATGCTGAGCGAGTGCCGCCGCGCAAACGGGTGGTCGCGCGCGTGACAAAAGGGTACACTCGCAGTCAAAGAGTTTTGCATACGCGGGCGTGCGCTAAAATCGACGGTGGTTCGTCAAGGCAAAGTCAGCTTCTCTCCTCAACCATCTGCAGAGCGCTCCACACCGCCCGTCTCGATGATCTCGAGGTCGATCTCGGGGTGCTCGCGGCGGAAAGCTCCGAGGATATGCGGCAAAAGACGACCGAGCTGCAACGGCATCGCAATCCGCACCTTCGCGTGACGATGCGCCATATCGCGGATCCTCGTCGTCGAGGCGCGCGACTCTCGTGAGATGTAGGAGACCTTGCCGAGAGCTTTGCGCCCGTCTGCTGTGACAGTGATCTTGCGCCCTCACGATGAAAGGGTTCAGCCCGTCTCACGCCTCGAGGCATGCATGGCGACGGTGACGGTCGGCTGCAGAAACATGCAGGTGTTCCGCTGCCTTCGTGATGTTCTGCCACTGGCGAACTTCGCAGAAATACCGCATCTGTACCAACGTCATTCGGCTCATCTCCCAATTCATAGCGTACTCACCTGATTCGTAATAACTATTCCGTTATTAGTCTACTATATATCTGCCGCGATGAACAGGGCAAAAGTCATCAAAGCAGATAAAAATTTTTCTATAGTCTCTCTCTATCTTTTTATCAGAAAAGCAATATTTCCATCCCATACAGAAAAAGAGTGCTAAATTAAAGATCAGTTGAAAAAGCGCAGCAGCGCAAATATAAATAGAAAAAGGGGAATTGAAATGGCGAGTGTATTTTTGCAGATGCAGTGGAGCAGTTCGTCAGGGGATATGCTCGAGGCGAACGCGGACAATCTCAAGGCATTCTGAGACGAAGCCGGGCGTGTATCTCGAAACGTCGATCCCGACACACATCACGATGTCGAGATTCCCGACGTGCATCCTCACGAAGTAGCTTTTTCATCCTACAACGATGGATAAAAAGTGGAGGGCATCGAGAGAATGCGGCCGATTCTTCACGATTCCCTCAACGCGGGCGGCTGACCACCGCCCGCTTTTGCGCGCGGAACATGTTTTTGAGGGGGCAATACTCCTCGCAGAACCCTCCGTTACTGCCTGGCGCTCGGGCGGATATCCAGCCGATGCGCGGGCACGCTCCCCGAGCGGCAGATCCACCACGCGGATGCCGCGGCGCGTGACGCGTGCCGACCGATCCGGAGGCCTCTGCCGTCGCTGCCCGATGACACACGGCACGCGTCCATGCGGGTCGGCGTGCATCACCGCGAGAAGACGCGCCGGTGTCTTCGGGCGGGACAAAGGCGAGGAGTTTCCCTCGTTCGCAGAGTGAGCGGGTCGAATCCGAGGATGTCACAGACCCCCTGCGGCGGGATGCACGGGGAATCGCCGCCTCGTCCAGCAGGATGCCGACACCCGCCGCCTCCGCCAGGCTCTGTTCAGCGATGCCGCCACGCCGCCGCGCGTCCGGATCGCGCAGGACGGCGATGGACGGTGCCTCCGCGAGCATCGTCGCCGCTGTCAGATGGCAGAGCGGCGCACTGTCACTCTGCGATCCCCGCCTGCGGGAGCGTCAGATCGTGCCGCGCCGCCATGACCGTAGCCGCATGGTCGCCGAGCGTACCTGAGACGATGATGTCCATGCCCGCCTGATGTTCGTCGGGCGATGTCCACGCCCTCGATCATCTCCCCAACACCCGCCGTGTTGATGTAGATGCCGTCGCGCGCAGCCGCGCGGCACGACCTTCGTATCACCCGTGACGATGAGAACGCCCGCCTCCTCCGCCGCGGTGCGGGATATCGCGCACGATGCGGCGCAGGGTCTCCATCGGAAGCCCTCCTCGAGGATCACGGCGAGCGAGAGCCAGCGCGCGGACTGCGCCCCGTCATCGCGAGGATCGTTGACTCGTCCGCAGACCGCAAGCCGCCCGATGCTCCCGCCGGGAGAAAATGCGGCTGCAGCGACAGTAGGGAATCCGTGGTAAAACGCAACGCGTCCGCAGTGGGCAGGATTGCACCGTCATGCGGCGTATTGAGATCGTATTGCCGAGCTCCTGGCAGCACCTCCTCCATCAGCGCGTGACTAGCTGTCCACCCGCGCCGTGCGCGAGTCGTGATGACCTCATGCTCCATAGCGGAATTTTCCTCCTCCGTATTTGTACCATGCGGCGCACGTGCCCCTCGACCGACACCATGCAGGGACCAATCGCGTGCTCCGGCACACTGCCCTGCCAAAGAGCGCACAGTCGCGCGGCACGATGGCGCCGCGCAGCACCTCGCCGCGGCCGGCAGCCGTTCCGACCATCCCCGACTCGCCGCAATCGCTGAGCGGACGCACGCGAGCAAGTCGAACGCCGCATATTCCTCCCGCATCACGAGCCCGAGGCGGGAATTTCACCCAACCCGCGCCAACGCACCGCCGCGGGTTCGCTAGACACGCTCGATTGCCGCACGCGCGACCGGGATTGCCCTCCCGCCGCACAAACCGTCCTCGTATGCGTTCTCGATGCGTGCCTCCTGCGCCGATCTGACGCACGATCATCTGCAGGGCACGCAGGATCTCAAGCGGCTCGAAAAGCCGCCCACAACGCCGGGGACATGATAGTCCCGCGCGAGAAATCAAAGCCTCCGTTCCCGTCACCACGGAGACATGCCCCGGCAGAAGGAAGCCGTCGACGTAGGTTTCCCGCCATCGAGGAGCGCACCGCATGACGGGCGGGACGAGCTTTGCGCGGACAGCAAAAAGAAGTTCCCCAAGCCCCTGCGCCTCTGCCGCGAGCACCGCTGCGCCTCGGTCGGCGCGGTCGTTTCAAAAGCCGACGGCAAGGAATACAACCTGCTTGCTCAGGGTTTTCCGCCGCGACCGTGAGCGCATCGAGCGGCGAGTAGACGATGCGGACATCCGCGCCCTGCGCCTGCGCCTCGGCAAGGCTCGAGATGTGCGCCCGGCACCTTCACGCATATCGCCGAACGTCGTGATGATGACATCCGCCATCCCCGCATACGCAATCGCCGCGTCGATGTAGTCGTCCGCCGTCACGCAGACAGGGCGGCCGGGCCCCGAGACCAGCTCGATGCCCTCGGGCAGAATCTGCCGCAGTCCCGCGCGAAAAATCGCAACCGTGTGCGTGCCGCAGACCTCCATGATGCGGATGCTCCGCCCTGTGCCGCGAGAATGCGGCGCAGATCCGCGACTAATCTCCGAGGCGGCCTCGCCGTGTGTCCCAGTGCGCTCGTCATGGGATGTTTCTCCACCGTACGCGGCGCACCGCGCATCTCCGCGCCTGCGCAGCGCCTCGATGCGCTCCCGGCCTCTTCAGCGATCGACGATCTGCATCGCAAAGCCGCGTGGACGAGCACATAGTCACCCACCGCCGCCTCGGGCAGCAACATGAGACTTGCTGCACGGCGCACCCCGCTCACCTCCACCGAGGCAAGCTGATCCTGTATGTCAACGATTTTTGCAGGAACTGCTAAACACATAGTTTCTCCTCTAAATCTTGTTGGATTCTCATCTCTATCAAAACGTATCCCTGCGCGTTCAAAGCGCCCTTCCACTGCTTCGCGGTCCACCTACTGACCTGTCCAAGAAGCGAGTCTCGCTAGAACGTAGCTGATTGGGTAACAGGGTCGTATGCGAAAAACGTCCCAAGAACACGAGCGATAGCGATGTGCAGTTTGGTTGACGTTGACCGCTCCCCGTAGCAACGGGGAGGCCGTTGATTTATGCCGTAAAGCAGCCATGCAGTACTCCGTAGCAACCCCTAGTGGAGCAAGCGACACGAGTGTGCGACCCGCTGCGGATTTTAACCGTTCAAGCGAAGCGCGTTTGGAATCCGCAGGTATTTGGGCGGACGAGCACACGATCGTCTGCGTAACGATGGTCTCTGCGGTACGCATGGGCTGAGAGTCTGCACAGTATTCCATCATCCCATCCGTGCGAGTGGCCACCGCCGCCTGTCCGTACGCAATCCCGCCGTCGTTCGGCGGGGCGTTGTGCGGCAGGAGGACACGAGAAATCGCCGAGACGCGTGAGCAGATTCTCCAGCAGCAGCGCATTCTGGAACACGCCGCCCGAAAGCGCCGCCGTGCAGAATCCCCGTCCGCGCCGCGAGGATGCCGAGCATCTCCGCGACCGCCGCCGCCATCTGTCACGCTGGAAATCAAGCGCACGTCCCGCACGCTCCTCCTCCGTCAGCCCCCTCCGCGTCGTCCGCGCACCGCACACAGCACGGGCAGGAAGTCCACCGTCATCGGCGCAGACGCGCGGTTCATACGATACGGCAGCACGACACCTGCCCGCCGTGCGCGCTGCGCACAGAGTTCCAGTCCGATTGCCGCCTGTCCTCGTACACATTTACGCGGCAAATGTCGAGCAGTGCCGCCGCCGCATCGAAGAGCCGCCCCTGCGCTCTGAGGTCGGCGGTGCATTCACCCGCCGCCGTCGCCTGCATCAGCAGCTCCCATCCTCGCGGGAAGCTGCGCCGCGAACGCGGTGCATGCGCCGCAAAGCCTGCCGCTGCACATCCGCGTGGAGCACCCACAGCGCGAGCCGCCGACGGCTCTGCGGCCGCTCGGTCGCCGCCCGGCAGGGGCAGATAGGCACAGTGGGCGCACCGCTCATAGTCCGCGAGATTGGCAGCCATGAAACTCCCCGCCCCACGAAGCACCGTCATCGCCGTACCCCGTCCCGTCGAGCGCGACACCGAGCACGCGCCCCTCGACAGGCGTGTTCTGGCGAGCACCGCAGCAATGTGCGCGTGATGGTGCTGTGACGCGCACGAGCGGCACCCCTCCCGTGCGGCACGCGCCGCCATGTATTGCCCTAGAGATAGGCAGGATGGAGGTCTGCCGCAAGCACCTCCGGCCGCACCGCAAAGAACTGCTCGTAGTGTGCAATGCGTCGCTTCACGACGCGAGCACAGAACGCTCCATCAGGGTCGCCGATATGCTCGCTCAGAAACGCCTCCGCCCCGCGCGCGTCAGACAGAACGTATTCTTCAGCTCCGCGCCGCCCGCGAGTACCGTGCAGTCCCGTGCAGAGCGCAGCGCAAAGCGGCAGTCGGCGCAAAGCCGCGGCTGCGGCGGATGATCTGCCGTCCGCCCGCCGTCATGCGCATCACCGAATCATCAACGCGGTGCACAATCTCCCGATTGTGCATGAGAATCGCATCCGCAGTCTCGCCAGCCCCCGCACGGCAAGCTCATCCTCGTATATCATCGGCGCACCGCTGAGGTTCGCGCTCGTCATCACCCAGGATCGTTTGCCGCGAGCAAAAGCAGCATGCACAGGGCATACGGAAGCAGCACGCCGAGGTACGCATTCCCGGCGCAACGCTCTGTGCGACAGCATCCGACGCATCCGCGCGTCGACGAAGCAGCACAATCGGCGTAGCAGGAGAATGAGCCACCGCTCCCTCCTCATCGGAGACGACGCACAGCGACCGCACCAGTTCCATCGATCCCCGCCATCACCGCGAGCGCTTCGCCTCGCGAGTGCTTTCTCGCCCGTAGGCGGCGCACCGCCGCGTCGCTGCGCGCATCGCACGCCAGATGATAGCCGCCGATGCCCTTTGACCGCAACAATGCCGCCCGCCGCGACAATCTCCCGCGCCCGCGCGAGCGGCTCGCTCTCCTCCGCCGCCCCATCGACGAGAAGATGATGAGCGGGGCCGCACCGCGCACGCATTCGGCTGTGCATGAAAGCGGCGGTCGGCGGGTCATCGTACTCGCGCTGGCACGCAGGACACATCCGAAACGACGCCATCGAGGTCAGCGGACGATCATAGGAACACCGCGAATGATCGAGTAGCGCGGGCCGCAGTTCGCTACAGTTCGTAAAGGCGTAGCCGTATCGCCTGTTTCAGCGGACAAAATCTCACGGCGGCAGTCCGCACAGACCGCGAGGTCGGGGAGACAGCGTCCGCGCAACCGTTCCGCAGGGCTCGACAGGGATCTGAAAGCCCTGCTCCCCCGTCGGCGAGACCTCCTCGAATGTCACAGCGGTTAGCGGATGCCGCCAGCGGAGCCTCCGCACGCACGCGCCCTCTGCAAAACGCATCGAGCGCCGCCGCCGTCCCCTCCGCCTCGATGCCGACGCCCGCGCTGTCATTCCACACGCATCCCGCCAGTCCGGTACCGCACGGCAAGCCGATAGACAGAGGGCGGAAACCCCACGCCCTGCACAATCCCTGAGACTGACGAAAAGCGCGCCTTGCACGCGCGCCCACGCAGGATGTGCGGAATCGCCGCCCTGATACGCGCTCATGCGCTCTGCCGGCTCTGTTTCGGACGCTCTGCGGGAACAATGCCCCAGCGCACCAGTTCCTCCACCGCACGATGCGCAAAGTGCGGCAGTGCCGCCGCCATCTCCGGACTGAGCGAGAGCCCCGCCGTCACCCCGTACGGGCTGCATCCCGAGCACAACGACGTTTGGAATCGCCCGCTCCGTCACCGTCAGCCACGCGAGCACATCCTGAACTCCCGATCTCGTGCGAGGACATCTTTTCCTGAAAATGCGCCATCACCGCGTCGTCCTCAAAGCGGTAGACCGTGCCCGCAGGTGCGTCGCCCGCGACAGCATCGAGGATGAGCAGCTTCTGTGTCCCCGTGACGAATGCGAGCAGCTCGGGGCTGAGCGTCCCGCCGTCGAGCAGACGGACATCGTGCGGAAAGTGGAAGTGCTCCTCCAGATACTCCACGGCACGCACGCCAAAGCCCTCGTCCCGCAAAATGATATTGCCGATCCGAGCACCGTCACGGGCGCCACCGCAACCAACTGGTCATCGATCACGCTCATCGCCTTCCTCCCTATTGTCACGCCTGTTTCTTCTTCGCCCTGCACCTGCGCGCGCAGCCAGTCATACCACGCTGGGAGACCCTCACCCGTACGGCACGAGACGGGCATCACGGCAATGCCGGGATGGAGTGCCGTGATGTCGCGCTCCGCCGCCTCCATATTGAAAATTCGTATAGGGCAGAATGTCCACCTTGTTCAGAAGAGCCACCGCCGACTCTTGAAAATGAGCGGGTACTTCAGCGGCTTGTCGTCGCCCTCGTGATGCTGAGCGCGACCGCCTTTTGCATCCTCGCCGAGCGCGAACTCCAGCGGGGCAGACAAGGTTGCCGACATTCTCAATCACGAGGAGATCGAGCGCGGACAAATCCAGTTTCGAGTGCCGCCGCGACCATCGCCGCATCCAGATGACAGCCGCCGCTCGTGACTGATCTGCACGACGGGTGCACCGCAGCGTTCGATGCGCGCGCATCCTTCGTCGTGAAGAGATCCCCTCGATGACCGCCATGCGCAGCTCCCCGCCGAGTGCCGCGAGTGTCCGCTCGAGCAGCGAGGTCTTGCTGCAACCCAGGGCGAGCCGAGGAGATTCAGCGCGTAGATGCCATGCCGCGCAAAGAGTGCCGCATTCTCCGCCGCCGCGCCTCGTTCTGCCCGAGGATGTCCGCCTTTAACTACCTTCATACCTATTCCATCTCTATATAGTCGACGCGCATCTCGCGCCCATGCGTGAACTCCATCCCGCCGCCGCGAGTCGGGACAGAGGTAGTCCTGCGGGCGCAGTGCGCGTTCTTTGCCGCAGTCGTGGCAGCGTCCCGCAGGGGGACGCGCGTCCACGTCAGTGCCGCCATCTCCGCCATGGTCCCGCGCACGAGCGTCCGAGAGGCAAGCGTCAGCGCCTCCGTCTCCACCCCCGAGAGCTCCCGAGGAGGAGGTGGATGCGCTCGATGCGCTGCGCATGGTTGTCCCGCGCGTGCGTGAGGGCGATGTCAAGGATGCCCTCGGCAATCGCCATCTCGTGCATCCTAGAGCTCCGCCCTCAGACCGTGCGCGGCAAAGGTGCTGATGAGTTCCGTCATCTTCGTCTTTGCCGGGTCATAGTCCACCGTCGTCTCGCCGTCATGCGTGTGGATGTGCACATAGAGCACACCCGCGAGACCGAGCAGAGCCTTCTCCACGGCGGCAGCATTCTCCGCCGTATAGCCCTTGACAAAAACTGCAAATGCGTCGTGCTCTCCGCGAGCCCGCAGCCGCATTCTTTACACATAAGTTACTCCAATCTGTTGCAACAGCAGCAAATCCAACGCGAACGCCTCGTTACGCAAGTGATCGTGTGCTTGTATGCTCAAATACCGGCGGACTTCAAACGCGCTGCGCTTGAACGAAAGAAATCCGCCAGGGCGTACGCACACTTTACTCACTTGCTCCACTAGGTCTCGCTTTTTGGACATTGTGCGCTGTCCTCCTCAAGACTCACTCCACATCCTTCGCATCCGCCGGCGTATGCCGCAGCAGCTTCGAGCCCGCGAAACATGCTCGACACCTCTGCCTCGCCCTCCATGAACTCAGCACGGACAACGAGGTAGAAAATGACCGATGGCGAACAGGATGATCGCCCACGCCACGTAGTGGTGGACGAAGTGCGACATGAACTCATTCCCGAGGAGGCGATTCACCCATCCGAACAGGGGTCCCGCCGATCGCGGACGGCTCGGTCATGTAGCATGGCAAAAGCCCGTCAGCACCTCGACCGCCACCATCACATACAGCCCCGCGTATGCCGCGCGCGCGCCAGAGGGTTGCGCAGGAAGGGGGCGATGGGACGTGCGCAGGGAAAATGTAGTGCTGCACAACCTCCACGCATCCAGATAGTACTGCTTTTTCCAGAAAGTGCGGGAAGAGGCGGTCGCCCTTGCTGATGAGAAAGCCGTAGACGCGCCCGATGAAGCCCGCACAGAACGCAAACGCCGCAACGAAGTGGATATTGCGCACGAGGTTCATCAGGAGCGGCGTATTCGTCGGCTCGAGGCGAGGATGACCACGGGCTTTGTAATCAGAAAACCCCGTGATAAAGAGCACGATGATCGCCCGCCCACCATCAGACCAGTGAAAGATGACGCAGAAAGGGCTGAACAGGTAGTACTCCTGCCGTTCTTCTTTTTTTCATGCGGATCGCCCCCTATTCGTCCACGCGCACGCCGGCGAAGGGTCGGTCGTGACGACCCGGATCTTCTCCCCTTCGCGTTGAAGAGGTGGGTCGAGCACGCCATGCACGGATCGAACGAGCGCACCGCCTTCACGATCTCGAGCGGCTTGTCCGCGATCTTGACGAGGCGTATCCATCATCGACATCTCGTATGCGCCGTGTCCCGCCGCATCATCGCGCGGGCAGGCGTTCCAGTCGTCGGCACGACCGCCTGATAGTTCGCCACCTTGCCGTCCTTGATGACGACCCAGTGACTGAGCGCGCCGCGCGGTGCCCTCGTAAAGCCGACGCCCTTTGCCTCCTTCGGCCACGTCGAGGGATCCCACTTGTCATTGTTCACCACGCGCGTATCGCCGCTCTTGATATTCGCGACGGCTTGTCAAAGAAGAACTTGCTGATCTCCGCCTGCAGCTGCGCATCGAGCGCACGCGCCGCCGTGCGGCCGACCGTCGAGGGCAGCCATGCCTCGGCAGGAACGCCGAGCACCTTTCGTCACCGCGTCGATCTGATCGACAATCATCTGCTCCGCCCATGTCAGCTCACCGAGCAGCCCCTGCTTTCGCCTTCGTGTAGAGCACGATACGTGGCGCGCGAGCGGACCGACCTCACAGAGCTTGCCGCGCCACTTCGGCGTCTTGAGCCACGAGTATTTGCCCTGCCTCGTTCAGCGCCTTCCAGTCGGTCTTCAGTGCCCTCCTTCGGCTCCCGTGTAGTGCGGCTTTGTCTCGCCGTCCCACGGATGCAACGCCTTGTCGTCGCCGCCCGCATACTCGTACCATGAGTGCGCAACGCCTCGCCGATAACCTCTGGATCGGAGACATCTTCCATCTTGAAGTCATAGACCTTCGCCTGCATCACACCGCCCGCAAAGTTCTCCACGACGCCGTTGCAGCGTACGAGCAGCTTGCTGAAGAAATCGCCGTTCGTCGCGCCCGAGAACGGCTCCTCGGGAACATACCGAAGCCGAGTACGCGCTCCTGGCGAGGCCGCCGCCCGGACATAGCCCTTCTGTACATAGAGATGTCCGATGGCGAGCACGTCCGGCAGGTAGTAGTCGTTCATCATGTGCCGCGCGGACTGGATCGAGCGATCCACAATCGCGAGGCGTGCCGTGTTGATCGGCGCGTTGCCGTCCTCCATCGAGATGGAGCAGGGGCATGCCGCCGAGGCACATAGTGTGGGTGCGGATTCTTGCCGCCGAAGACGACGTGCGGCACGACGAGGTCGCGCTGCTTGTCCAGCATCTCAAGGTAATGGGAGATCGCCATCAGATGCACCCTCGGGCGGCAGCATCTGATAGTCGGGGTGATCCCACCACTGCGCGGAGAAAAATGCCGAGCTGACCGCTCTCCACGATCTTCTGCACCTTCGCCTTGATCGCCGCATAGTACTCGGGATTCGATACGGGTACGTCATGCGGGTATGCCTCCGTCTCGAGCCCGCAGGGATCGCGGAAGGGAGACGATAGGGCCCTGAGCACCGTATTCTGGAGTTCCGCCGTCGCTGCAGGGATCCGCCTTGAGCGCCTCGGGTGGGCTGACCCAGTCGAGGCGTGCAGATGATAGAAATGGATGATATGATCCTGGTGTCCGAGACACGCCGCGATGATGTTGCGGATGTGGTGCGCATTCTTCGGGATCGTGATGCCGAACGCATCCTCCACAGCACGCAGGGAGCCGAGCGCATGGGACGACGTGCACACGCCGCAGATGCGCTGGATGTATGCCCATGCATCACGTGGGTCGCGGTCGTTCATGACGAGCTCGAGGCCGCGCCATGCGGTTCCGAGGAGATGGCATCCGTAACCTGCCCGTCGCCTCATCCACCTGGATCCCGACGCGCAGATGTCCCTCAATGCGGGTAATCGGATCGACAACTACGTGTTTCATTCATGCACCTGCTTTCCCTCGTTTTCGAGCTGCTTCTCATGGCATTTCTTCTGCACAAGGCTTGCGCCCGCGTGTGCCGCTACACCGACCGCCGTCGCCACGGCAGAGCCCGCACCGACCATATCCACGTCGATGCCGTCATACTCGGGCAGGCGTTTCGAGAAGGGTGCATCGTCCCAGAAATTCGCATTGCTGCACCCGATACAGGGCGCACCCGACTGGATGGGGTACGACAGCCCCTGATACCAGCGCAGATTGCCGCAGGAGTTGCAGTCTCAGGCCCTCGGCACCCGAGATGGTAGAGACACCAGCCCGCCTTTTGCACCCGCATCGTCGAAGCGGTCGGCAAACATGCCCGCATCGAAGAAGGGACGGCGATAGCAGGTATCGTGGATGCGATTGCCGTAAAAACTGGCGCGGCCGTCCCTCGCCATCGAGCGGAGGCAGGGTGCCGAGAGCGCGACATGCATAACGACGCCCGTCGTAACCTCGGGGATCGGCGGGCAGCCGGGCACGACGATGTAGGGGCTTTTGAACCAATGAACGAGCGAATGCCCGTGGACTCCGTCGGATTCGGCGCGAGCCGCCTGATGCCGCCCGCCGTCGCACACGTCCCGTAGGCGATGACCGCCTTTGCCCCCTCGGCGACACGCCTCAGCGTATGCGAGAAGGGATGTCCGCCGACATGCAGGTATACTCGTGCGCGCCCGATGCAACCGCGCCCTCGACCGCGAGATGTACTCCCCGTAGTACTTTTTGATCGTCGTCTCGAGGTGCTCCTCGAGACGGCTCACCGCAGCCCGCACTCAGAACATGGCTGTACCTCGAGCGCGATGCTGTTCAGCACCAGATCGGACGCGAGCGGTGCACCCGGAGCGGATGAAGGACTCATCGCAGCCCGTGCACTCGTGCCCATGCAGCCAGATCACGACCGGCGGCGGCTTCGTCTCCGCCGCCTCGACGACCTTTGTCATCATGTCGTGCTCAGCCCCATCAGCGACGTGAGCGTTGCGCAGCCCTTCAAAAAGCTGCGCCGGCTCATGCCCTTTGCGAGATAGGCCTCCCACAAGCTCCCTCCACTCACATGAATCCTCCTAGCAATACACAAATCACAAGTGCCCCTGCAGGCAGTGCCTGGATGAGAACCAGCCCCATTCATTATAAAAGCTTTTATAATTATATTCCCTTTTGAAGAGAATACTATTTTCTTTCGATATATGTCGCTAAATCCCTCGATACGAAAAACGATAGAAAAGAGGTTGTTTCCCGTACCCAAAGGCACGACAAACAACCTCCGAATCAGGCAACGTCCCCGATGTTTTTGTGGACAAAACACCACACGTCGTCTGTCTGCGGCTATTCTGTCGTTTCCTTTTTCAAGGAAGCGCGCTTCCATCGGGAAACACCGCTTCGAAAGGGGAGGCACGGACATTTCTGCACGCCCCTGTGCGCGCCCTAGAGCTCTCACTCCGCGACGCAGGCGCAATATCATAGGCACGCCGCCTTAGATATTTTTGCTCGGAAAACGGGGAGGGGCTCATTCTCTCCCACGATGTAATTGTTCGTTAATTCTATCAGGATTTATGATGTATGTCAATATACGATATTTATTTTTCACACACAGCAATTTGTTATTTGATGTATTATGGTCGTTTTGTCAACAAAAGTCCAGTATTTTCTCCTGAGCCAACTGCCGCAACAGGGCTTGTTTCCCTGACCAGCCACCCTCATATCGGGCAGTGTAATACTGTCCCCATCAATATAATGCATACTGGAAGTTTGTGGCTTCTCGACTGCTTTTCTCTACACTGATTACAAGGGCTAAAGCAGTTGTTGCATCCAGCCATTGAATTGATTGATCCTGAACATGAGACATCCCGCAGCTCGTTCCTGCTACGCAGTAGTCTGCTGCCTCAACACGATCAACAACAAGAAGATGGTTTCTCAAAAACTGCAAACCCCAGCAAAACGATGCAATTCACCTTTCTGAAGCTATAATGAATACCTCCCATTCGTCATTTCCAATGTTACTCAACTTCAGCTTCTTCGCCGCCATCTTCACGGCATCACGCTCCTTCGCCGCCATCGTATTCGGATGGATCTCGGCGGCGTGTCCGTCGCGGTCACCGTCCGTGAGAACGGCATTCTCGCGATCATAGGCGATGATCTCATAGGTGCGGATCGTGTTCTCCTGGACGTCCAGCACGCGGCGCTGGAGGTGTAGCCCGGTGTCTCGTGAGGCCTCGTCGTGCATCGCACGCACGAACTGATCCCGCCGAGATCGTTGTAGAGGATGAGCTGCCAGTAGGAAATGGAGCCGTCCTCGTTCCGCGTCATCCGCGCACGGTCGAAGAACCATCCGCGCCGCTCATCGCCCTCAATGAATACCCAGTCGCCGTCCTTCAGCGTCACGGGCGCGATCGCGGTCAGCTCGGCATAGATCAGATGTCGTATGTGCCGGCTCATCGGCGAGATCGGTGCATCCGTCCCGTATCCATATCCGATTTTTCTCGGCGGAGGGTTCCTTCCGTCAGCGGAGGCTGTTTCTTCCTTTGCTTTTCTGCGGCCGCAGACGCGCTCTCCGCACGCGCGTCAGAGCGGCATCCCTGAGCTCATCCATCTCCTCATTGAGCGCATGCTCTTCCTCAGGCACCTTCTTCTGCGCGGCGAGGCGGCGGCATCCCTGCCCCTCCTCCGCCGTCATGACGGTGTGGATGTCGGGCTTCTCTGCCGCGGGCCCCCGCAGGGAGGAGGAAAAATCCTGCGGCAAGCGGGCAACTTGCAGATTTCATCACAAACTCTCCTTACAAATACGCAGCGGGGTTGACGGGCTGGCCGCCCACGCGCACCTCGTAGTGCAGATGGGGCCCCGTGGAGCGCCCCGTCGAGCCGACACAGGCGATCACCTGCCCGCGCCGCACCTGCTGTCCGACTGTGACCGCAACGGCGGAGGCGTGCCCGTAGCGCGTTACGACGCCGCTGCCATGGTCCACATCGACCATGTTGCCGTGCCCGCCGTTCCATCCCGCCGCAGTCACAACGCCGTCGGCAGCCGCAACGATGGGTGTGCCCATCTCGGCGGCGATATCAATGCCCTGATGGAACTCCGTTTCCCCAAACCGCAGCCCGTAGGGCGAGCTGACGTAGCCCCTGCGTCGGCCAGATGGAGGGTCGTATGCGATGCATCGTCCGAGATGAAACCGACCGCACCGGGAAGCTCGCACGCATCCCTCGCGAGGAGATCCAGCGAGGAGCGACGTGCGGCGAGGCGTTCCTCGATCATCGCAAGCGCCTCGCCAAGCTCTGCGGTTGTGAGCTCATGTGGTGCGCCGCCCGTGGGTACGGGCGTCCCCTCCTCCACCGCCGTATCCTCCGTCGCCGGCGGTGCACCGACGAGTGCCCGCAGCCCGTCCTCGGAGCGGTGCAGGCGATCGAGATCCCTCGAGAGCCGCCGCCTTTTTCGAGACCTGCAGGATCTGCTCCTGCTGGATGCGATTCGCCTCGCGCAGCTGCTCCGCTCGGAGGCGTGCGGCGTCCACTCATCAGGGGTGTAGACGGAGAGTACGGAGGCCGCTATGAGGACGGCGACCGCGGCCCCGCGCCGACGGCAGGATGCGCAGAGAGCGCAGGGACAGGCGCACCGTGCGCGTCACATCTTCCTCGCTGTCGATGAATTGAATTTTTATAGCGTTTTTCTTCGTTCAAGCTGTTCTCCTATGTTATGATGCGGTCAGGGTCCGTTTCCTTCGCCCTATCCTAGCCGAACAAAATGAAAACCCTGCTGAGTTTCAGCAGGGTTTTTCCTGTCTTTCGGTACTTGATCGGCGGCGGCTGTGCCATTGCCTCACGCAGGACATCCCTTTTTCCTCATCGGTAGAGCGTACTCCGATGAGCCGCCCTTGATCGGCTAGATGTAGCTGCGCGAATCCGCACGTGCGAAGATGCTTGAGAAGATCACGCCGTCGTTGTCCGCATCGAGCATGGCGACGGCATAGCTGAGGTCGCCGCCCATATCCTCGAATGCACGGAAGCGTACCATCGCGGTGCGGACGAGGGTCTTGCGGAGAAATTGACGGATGAGTTCGTTTTCCTCGAGGATACGTGCATTCGTTGCGGCGACTTTCTCCACGGCACTGATATGCTGGAGCAGCATGCCCTCCAGATCATCGGACTGCGAGCCGCGCATCATCTCGCGGTGGCGTGCACGCATGCTCGAGAGGCGCACCATCGTATAGACGACGAGGATGAGCAGTATGAGGAATCAGCAGCATAGAGGTCAGCAAAAGTACCGTTGCATGCGATGCTATATAGTTGACGAGATTGTTCAAAAACAATGCTTTCTTCCCTTCTTCCCTACATTTCTTGGACCCATCACACCGTGAAGCTCTGCGTGGAGATCGCGCGCAGCCTCTGCTCGTTTATCCTCTTTCCCCACGCCCTCGGTCTCTGTGAGCAGGCTCAGGAGGCGTTCGAGATCGTCCATCGAGAAATAGCTGATCTCAAAGCCTTCCCTTGCCCTTTTCACGGCCTTCCTGAATCCGCACCTTGGTCCCAAGGCTGCGTGTCAGACGCTCCTCCGCATCGCGAACGAAAATGTCTGGGGCGAGCTTTTTGCGGGCTGTACAGATCGTTTGAGGGCGTTCGGATCTTTGGCGAGGCGCTTGACGAGGGCCTCTGCGCCGCGTGCGGAGAGCTCGTGCTCCTGGATGTACTCTGCCGCCTCGCGCTGAAGCGCCGCACTCTCCAAGGGCGAGGAGGGGCGTACCTGGCCCATGGTGAGAACCCCATTCGCGATGAATGCCTGGACCTCTCTGCAGCGATGTGGAGACGGACACTGTTCGCGATCGCCGAGCGGCTGCGTGCCACGGCGGGCAAGCTCCTCCTGTGAGGAGGCGGAACTCTGTGAGGAGCCGCTGATGAGGCATGCTGCTCCTCGATGGGATTCAGATCCTCGCGCTGGATGTTCTCAATGAGTGCCATCTCCGCGAGCTCCGCATCCGTCGCTGTGCGAGACGGCAGGACGGTGGTGAGGCCCTGCGAGGCGTGCTGCGCGCAGGCGGCGCTCGCCCGCGATGAGCTCGTATTTCCGCCGCCGATGTCGCGCACGGAGGGGCTGGAGGATGCCATGCCGCGCGATGGACTCGCGCGCAGCTCCTCGAGCGCCGCCTCGTCGAACTCACGGCGCGGCTGAAAGCGGTTCGGCCGAATGGCCTCTACGGGCAGCGCGGCAGGGTGTGCCTGCCTGCGCCGTAGGGTGCCGCTGTTTCTGTCGGTGCTGCGGGAGCGGGGGCTCTGTGGGTTTTGCCGCACCCGCAGGGCGTTTTTCCCCAGCCCGAGCGCACCAAGCCCGCGTCCAAGGCCGCCTGTCTTAGCCTTCTTCACGCTTCATAACCTCCCTTGCCAGTGCGATATAGCTCTCCGCACCACGTGATGTGATGTCGTCAGGACGTGATGGGCTGTCGAACGACGGTGCCTCCGAGAGGCGCACGTTGCGCGGAATCAGCGTCTCGTGGAGGGATGCGCCGAAGACGTTTTTCACCTCGTCGACGACCTGCGCCGCAATCCGTGTCCGCCCGTCGTACATCGTCGCGACAACCCCTGCACGCCGAGGCGCGGGTTCACGCTCTCCTGTACGAGGCCAATGGTGTTCATCAGCTGTGCCACTCCCTCGAGGGCATAGAACTCACACTGGATCGGGATGAGGACGGCGTGCGCCGCCGCGAGGTGCATTCAGCGTGAGGAAGCCGAGGACGGCGGGCAGTCGATAAAGATGTAATCATGGTCATGCGCGACCTCCGCCAGGGCATCCCGCAGACGTGTCTCACGCCGCTCGAGCTCCGCAAGCTCCACCTCCCGCGCCCGCAAGCTCAACGTTCGCCGGCGGGACATCCACGCGGTAGTCCGAGTGAACAATCGACTCCGCAGACTGCGCCCCTCGATGAGGACGCGATAGGTAGTCGACATGCAGCATCGTCTTGTCGATACCAAAGCCACTCGTCGCATTCCCCTGCGGGTCGATGTCGACGAGCAGGACACGTCGTTTGGCGCGTGCGACGGCGGCGGCGAGGTTCACCGCTGTGGTCGTTTTGCCGACGCCGCCCCTTCTGGCTGGCAATCGCAATGATCTTTGCCACGGGATCATCCTTTCTGCGGAAGTGTGGAAATGTTTTAGAACAGCACCTTCGCGAGATGCAGATAGTCGGGATCGAGTACCTTCTTGTTGTTTACGGCATCGTAGAGATTGACCGAGACGACATGCCCTTGCTGTACCCAAAGACGACGCCGAGAGGCCCGAGATGAGTGCGAGCGCTGCTTGTTCTCCGAGCTGGCTTGCACGCACGCGGTCAATGACCGTCGGCGAGCCGCCGCGCTGGATGTGGCCGAGCACGGAGACGCGCGTCTCGATGTCCGTGTGCTTGGCAATGTAGTCGCAGACCTCCCTGCCCGCTCGCCGCCCCCTCGGCGACAACGATGAGGATGTAGCGTTTGCCGTGCTCATGAGGCACGCGAGAGATCCTGTGTGATCTCCGCGAGGTCAAACTTTTTCCTCCGGCACAAGGATGTACTCTGCGCCGCCCGAGATGCCCGCAACGAGGGCAAAGCCAGCCAGCTGCCGCGCCCCATAACCTCGAGTACGATGACGCGGCGGTGGGCCGATGCCGTATCGCGCAGCTTGTTGATCGCGTCGATGATCGTATTCGCTGCGCCGTGTCGCAGCCGATGGTGTAGTCCATGCCCCAGACATCGTTGTCGATCGTGCCCGGCAGCCCACAATGGGGAAGCCGTACTCCTCCGAGAGCAGCTGTGCGCCGCGCGGAGCCGTCACCGCCGATGACGCAGAGCCCCTCGATGCCGCGCTTGATGAGATTCTCATGCCCGAGGCGGCGGCCTTCGGGGGTCTGCCAACGCTTGCAGCGTGCTGTCCCGAGGAAGGTGCCGCCGCGCTGAATGATATCGCCCACATCCTTGGACTGGAGTTCACGCAGGTCCTCCTCGAGCAGTCCGTGATAGCCGTCGTTGATCCCCATACCTTCCACGCCCTCATAGAGTGCCGTGCGTGCAACCGCGCGTGCCGCCGCATTTCATCCCCTGGGCTGTCGCCCCCACTCGTCATGATTGCAATACTCTTTAACACGACTCTTCCTCCCTGCCCATTTGTAACATGCAGATCCATTCTCATACTCTCTCATCACTAGCACAAATGACATCCCTCTTTTTGAGGATCCGGCCAAAATGTTTCACGTGAAACAAATCTCGTCGACTATCCTTCTCGTGCGAGGTCGCGAAAGCGCATGTACTCGCTTCTGGAAGAACATCTTCACCGTGTCGGTTTGCGCCATTGCGATGCTTGGCGATGCTGAGCTCTGTGATGCTGGCATTCTCTGTATCCTGGTTGTCAGTAGTCCTCGCGGTAGAGAAACACTGACAATGTCCGCATCCTGCTCGATGGAGCCGGACTCGCGCAGGTCGGAGGCATGGGGCGCTTGTCCGAGCGCCTCCGTCGCGCGGTAGAGCTGCGAGGACGACGATCGGCACGGAAGCTCGCGTGCAAGCACCTTGAGCGAGCGCGTCATCTCTGCGACAGCGAGGTTCGGTTCTCCGCACGCCCCGGTGCCTGGATGAGCTGAAGGTAGTCGATGGCGATGAGATCGAGCCCGTGCTCCGCCTTCAGTCGGCGTGCACGCGTACGGATATCGCAAGTACGTCGCTGCTCGTATCATCGAAGTAGAGGTTGGTCTTCATCATGCGGTCAGCGACCTTTACGAGGGCGGCTCCACTCCTCGTCGTCAGAGCTCGCCGCGTGCAAGGCGTGTCGCATCAATCTGCCCCTCCGCGCAGAAGATACGGTGCATCAGCTGCTCACGTGGCATCTCGAGGGAGAAGAACGCGACCGTGCCGCCCTGCAGCGCAACGTGCGTCGCGAGGTTGAGGACGAACGCCGTCTTGCCCATCGCAGGGCGTGCGGCGACGATGATGAGATCGGATTTCTGGAGGCCGCGCGTCACGGAGTCAAGGGTTGCAAAGGCCTGTGGAGAGTCCGGTGATGCCGCCTTTGCCTTGGCGAGCTCACCCACGATCCACGGCATCAAGACCACGTCGCCTGATCCGGGACAAACGCGCCTGTCGTCTGCCCGCCCGCAATGGCGAGGATCTTGCGCTCCGCATCATCCAGCTGCTCGGCGATGTCCTCGCTCGCCTCATACGCCGCCCCCGCAATCTCCGTGCTCGCATCGATGAGGGAGCGCAGGATGGCCTTCTCGCTGACAATCTTTGCATAGTGAGCGAGGTTCGCCGTGCTCGGCACGCTGTTCGTCAGATTTGCGAGGAATGTGATGCCGCCGACCTGCTCCAGGAGGCCGCTCTTCTTCAGCGACTCCGTCACCGTCACAATGTCGACCGGCTCGCCGCTCCGCACAAGCCTCCATTGCCTCGAATACAGCGCGGTGCGCCTGCCGATAGAACTCGTCGGCACCGCAGCAGCTCAATCGCCTGCGTGACCGCCGCAGGTTTCAGCATCATCGCACCGAGGACGGACAGCTCTGCCTCAATGCTCTGCGGTGGGATGCGTCCTTCCGTCATTGATTCTCCTTTCAAGATATCTCGTGTTTCCGCTCCCCTCAGTAGAGAGGGCGTCTTCTCTTGATGATTTATCATTCTGTATCTACGTGCGATACTATCCTCCCGCAGTGAACCCTAGTGAAGTAAACGGAGAAAGCGTGCGACCCGCCCCCTGCGAGTTTTATTCGTTCAAGCGAAGCGCGTTTGGAATCCGCAGGTATTTGAGGCGGACGAGCACGCGACCGTTCACGCAACTAAGTGTTCGCAAGGGAGGATAACGCCCTAACTGCATATTACACTTCTTCACTTTTCTTCTTCCACGTATCATCCGCGAAGAGGAATCGCAAATGCCTCCCTCCGCTTTCTTCAGACGGTGGATCTCGAGCTCCCAGATGCTCCTCGGGAATATCCTTCTTATTCTCCCACGGGATGATAAGCGTGGAGATCCCGCCTGTCGTGCTCGTACGCCTTCTCGCGAACACCGCCGACGGGTTTGATCTCCCCTGGAGCGAGATCTCGCCCGTCACTGCCACATCCTGACGGATCGCCGCCCCGTCACTGCACTCACGATTGCCGCAAGGATGGCCGTACCGGCGCTCGGCCCGTCGATATTGCCGCCGCCGATCACGTTGACGTGGATATCGTAGTCGCGGAGGTCGCGTCCTGTCAGCTGACGCATAACGGCTGCCGCATTAAGGAACCGAGTCTTTCGCCATGCTGCTCGCCGTCTCATTGAACCGCACCGTCCCCCTTCCCTTCTCTGCCGGAGGGAAGGCGACCGCCTCAATCTCGATGATGGAGCCGAGGAAGCCCGCGACACCGAGCCCGAACACTCTGCCGACGGCAGGGGTATCCGATGCCTTCTTTCGTCCGAATCGATAGAGGCGGCTGACCCTAGTGCGACCTCGTAGATGTCGTCCTGGTGCACGAGCAGAGGCGGCGCTGTTGTTTCACGTGAAACATTGCTCGGTTTCTCCGACGTTTCCTCTGCGGAGGCTCCCACTGTTTCACGTGAAACATTTTTCTGCAGAGGAAGCGGGGTTTTCCTGCGATTCGTCGCGAGGACATTCTCCTGCTGGATTGTTTCACGTGAAACAATCCGCTCAACCTCTGCGTCCTCAAGTCGATTCAACGCGAGACTGTAGGCATCGGCGAGAATGTTGATCGCCTTGCGCCCCTCAATTGTGTACGTGCTGATGAGCTGTGCTGCGCCCTCCTGCAGAGTGGACGTTGAGACGACGCGCCGCGTTCTCCACAATCGTGAGGATATGCGCGGGCGTCAGCGGCTCGAAATGAGATCTCCGCACAGCGTGAGCGCAGCGCGGGGTTGATGTGGTCCGCGTCACGCGTCGTCGCTCCGATGAGCACGAAGTCTGCAGAGCGCCCTCCTCGAAGAGTTTGCGGATGTAGGGCGGAACACGCTTATCATCGGGATCGTAGTACGCCGACTCGAAATACGCACGCTTATCCTCGAGCACCTTGAGCAGCTTGTTCTGCGGCATCTCATCCATCTCGCCGATCTCGTCGATAAAGAGGATGCCGCCATGCGCGTCCGTCACCAGCCCCAGCTTTCGGCTCGGGCACGCCGCTGTCCGCGAGGCTCTTCAGCGCGCCCTGATAGATCGGGTCGTGCACCGAGCCGCCGAGCAGCGGATTCGTCATGTCGCGCGGGTCCCAGCGCAGGGTCGTCCCATCCGTCTCTACAAAGGGTGCATCCTCTGCGAACGGCGATACAGCGCGTTTTTGCCGCCTCGAGCACAAGGCGCGCCGCCGTGGTCTTGCCTACGCCCGGCGGCCCGTAGAGGAGGAGGTGCTGTGGATGGGGCGAGGACAGCTTTGCCATGAGTGAGCGCACGGCCCGCTCCTGCCCGATGATTTCATCGAAGCTGCGCGGCCGCAGGAGCTCCATGACCGACTGCGTGAGATGGACGCGCTCAAGCGCCTCAAGATCCTCACGCTTCTTCTTATCGTGCGGCGACTCTGCCCGGGGCTCTCCTCCGAGATCACCTGACGGCGGATATCGTCCACGTACTCCTCGTGATCCTTTTTCAAGTTTTCGTTCACCTGCGCTCGATCCGATCCTCAAAGATCACGCCGCGCAAGAATCCCCGCAAACTGTTCCGTCATCCGATTCAGGATCTCGGGATCTCGGCATCGGACGGCGGCGGGAGAGCAGCGGATCCTCCTCGAGGGATACGCATGAGGGCAAACACGCGCTACGGCGGTTGTCCGAGCGCATGAGCGTCATCGCGTTCATCTTGCCCGCCTGTGTGACGACCGTTCCGTCCCCATCGTATCCGCGAGCATGCACGAAGATCGTGGCAATCTCTGCATCCACGCGCGCCTCTGGTGCGAGCGCGGGCGGCTTTTCCGCCTTCCCGTCGCCGCCGGGATAAATCCTTAAAAATGACGCAAAATATTTTCCTTTGGAGAGAAAAAGCTGATGAAGCGTCCTTCATCAGCCTGCTATTTCCTGGTGTTTGATAGTTCTTTTGCAAAATACTGCAAATATGATGTATAGGTGGAAGAGATGCCTGAGCAAACCCCTAGTGAGCAAGTGAGAAAACGTACACGTTCTGCCCTGCGGTTTTAACCGTTCAAGCGAAGCGCGTTTGCGATCCGCAGGTATTTGAGGCAGATAAAGTGTACGTTCGCTTGCGTAACGAGATGTTCTGCAGGGCCTGCTACCGTCTATTCCTTCTTCACATGAATCTTGATCGTCGTCGCGATGTTCGGATGCTGCCCTTGACGACTGCCTCCGTAGAGGCCCTCGCCGACTTTCACCTCGCCGCGAATCGTGATCTTGCGGCGATCCACGTCGATGTTCCGCTTCTTCAGCGCCTCCGCGACATCCTTGCCCGTCACCGCGCCGAACGGCCGCCCGTTCTCGCCGATATGCACAGGGATCTCCACCTCGACCTTTCTCGAGGCTGGTGCTGCCATCAGCTTCGCCTCATCGACCGCCATTGCATCCTTGCGGGCCTTCGCCCCCCGCCTGTGCCTTCGCGACATTCACATTTTCGCTGCTTGCCGGCAGCGCCAGCTTCTTCGGCGGAGGAGTTGCGTCCGTAGCCATCCGCGACCTCCCGATCTCGCCCCTTTTTCCCGATGTTCTGTAACGTCCGCCTGCGAGTATCACTTTCACTATGGTCACTCTCCTCTATATGCCTGAGCACGCTCGACGACATTGCCGCGCACGACACTGAGCGGTACATCGCTACCTGTGCTCCCGCCACATTCGCGTGCCCGCCGCCGCCGAACGCCTCCATAATCACCTGGACATTCATCTCACCGTTGAGCGCGCTGATGCCCACAACATCGCCCGTCATCTGGAACACATAGATGCTCTGCGCACCCCGTCCACGCGCGGCATCCATCACGCCGCCTGTGCCCGCAATGATCGCCATTCGGCAGACGCTCAGGGATGCTGCCGACGATCAGCCCGCCGGGGAAATACTCCGCGTTTGCCTTTGCACGGGCAAGCGCCACCGTTATCTCGTAGTCGCTCTGGAACAGCGCCCGCACGAGCACGGGATCCGCCCTGCACGGCGGAGTGCGCCGCCGCATCGAACGTGCGGACACCACGCACCGACGTTGAAATTCTTCGTATCCACAACACGCCCGAGTACAGCGCCGTCGCGTCGAGGCGCGTCGGGCGTATGTTGTCGCCAAAGTACGCATGAGCAGCTCCGTCACCAGCTCGCTCGCCGAACTCGATGCCGTCTCGATGTAGACAAGCGGCGGATTCTTGACGAAATTCTCACTGCGGCGGTGATGGTCGATCACAACGATCTGAACACGCTCCAAGAGCGTCGGATCGGCGAGGATGTGCGGAATGTGCGCATCCACCACGACGGGCAGAGCGCGAGGCGAAGCGACGCCCGCAATATCGCCGGCGACGGACGAAGAGGCCGTCATACGCCTCATCCTTTCCGCACCATGTCGAGGATGCGGTCAATGCCCTCGTTCATATCGCTGAGGACAATGTGGACAGGCTTTCCGATGGCACGCGCCATGCGTAACGCCCATCGCCGCCCCGAGAAGCAGTCATAGTCCTCGTTGGCAGTGCCCCATGACGTAGATCTCATCCGCGTTCTCCATGATGTCGCGCGCGCGTGCCACAACGCGTGCCTTCACACGCGTGTGCTTCTCCACCGCCTTCGCCTTGCCGCCGAAGAACTGCGTCTTGCCGCCAATGTCGAGTGCAACCTGGTCGCCGCCGCGTCCAAGCGCGAGGTCGAGTTTGCCTCGGCCTCCTCACCGAGCTCGCAGCGACTGGTCTGCCGCGAGCGAGAGCCGATGGAGAGCGACCGGCAGCCCCTTCGAGTTCACAATCTTACGCACCTGATCGAGAATGTCGAACTTTCTCCGCGATCGCATGGTCAAGCGCCGCGTGGTCGAGCAGTGCGACAAACTCGCCGTCGAAATGCTGCGCATAAAGCCGCCGAGACCGTTCATCCACGCATCCAGACGCTCGCGCACAGCGAGCAGCAGCATCGACTTCTCCGCCTCCGACTGCCCCTGCGTGATCTCATCATAGTTATCGAGCTGAATGTGAGGAGTGCCGTCCGGCTCGCACGGAACCGCTGCTGCAGATCGGCAAGCTCCGTCTCGTCCTCAACGTAGAACGCCATCAGGGGTCCATCTGCGGCGATGTCGGTACACTGCGGTGGTAGACATGATAGGTACGCCCCTCATGTGCGAAGCGGTATTCGCCCTCCGTCCCCCAGATCTCCGCGATTCTGAAATCCTGCCAGAAATCCGCGACCAACGTCCCCTGCTCCGGCTTCACACCGCCGAGATGCTCCGCGACCTGACGGTTGCACCATTCGAGATGCCCTTCCTTCTCCCTACAACGAGGATCGCCTGCGGGGAGACAATCTGCCGCGTAGTTCATCACGTTGTTGACATTGCGGATGATGCCCATACAGTAGCGCTCAAATCGTCGCTCTCTGTCACGACAACGCTCCCACGCAAACGCGACAAGGAGCGCCCAGACAAAGCGCCGCTGCCCGACGTAGGGAATTATAGCAGAACGTCACAAGCGCAAGCGCGAGCATCGACGATCAGATGGATCGTGAGATCGATCCACGCGGATAAATTCCGCGGCATAGTATCACCTTCTTTATATGGATAATGTATATGCAAAGTATGCAAGCTTATTTACGTTCATAAAATCTCTTTCGATAGTCAAACGCGATATCGAACGGCCCCGTCCACGGACGATCTGCGTCATAAAGCCATTCAGCACAATGAACATATAGATCAGTATCCGTACGAACGACGGACACGAAAAGTGCTTCATGAGGTACTGCAGGAGCGAAAGCCCCTGCACGAGTCCTGCGATAAACGCGATCAGATACCCATTCAGCGCCGCCTGGTAAGAGCACGCAATATCGCGCGTCGTTCCCCAGTAAAGGCCGATCAGGGAGAATCAAAGAGATAGGAGAAGAAGATCGGCAGACGCCACTCCGTAAACGCGGGCAGCCCCGCCGCCGGGATCCCAAGGCGCTGAAGCACTGCGCAGAAGGACGAAGCACGCCGTCACCTCGATCACGGGCTCCCGAGAAAGAGGGCGGGCAGCATGAGTACGAAGAGCTCCAACACCTGTGTCGACGCCGCGCGGGATCTCCTCCAGCTGCGCCTCGCTCATGCCGAGCGAACGGTACATCGCGAGCGTCTCATCCATCGTTTCATTTGCCATGGAGATGTCCATCGCAAACAGATTCAGCCCGAAGAGGAGCAGCGTCATCCCGGCAGCTGCCGCCTTCCGGCGAGAGAGCAAGCGCACCGCCCGCCAGTGCGCGTGCGGTGTCTGTTCTGCGGCGAAAGAGCACGCCGAGCACGAGACCCGTCGGTGCAAACGAGAGGACAAGAACGCCCCCGTCATGGGCGTTGCAAAAGTATCGTCAGGAGGAGGGATGCCGCCGCAGCCAGCACGCCCCAGCGCAGTCCCTCTCGCACCGTCACAAGCGCGATAAAGACCGGCCACAGCATCCCCATCATCGTCATCGCATGGGCAGATGAGATCGCACCGCAGCGCGTAGACCCAGCGGCGAGCCGTCATTACCCCCGCCCGTCGCGGCGGGCTTGCACCTTGCTCACTCATTCCATATCCTTTCTGCGGGTTTATTCGCATTCCTTCCTTATATAAATACTTCCTATTATAACAGATTTTAGGCACGCTGTCACGGAGTCGAAACGTGCGCATGGCGTTCTGCGACCATGCCCTAAAATCTAACCTCACTCCCCCATGATGCCCGCCATCCGCAGGAGATACTGCGCGTTCGTCGTACGGCAGCGCCCCTCGCGGATCTTGAAATCAAGAGAATCTTGTCCCTCGTAGTGCTCCTCAAAATGTGCGTTCGTGACAGGCACGCCCTCGCGTCCGAGATCGCACAGCTCGAAGTCATGCGTCGTCACACTCGTGATTGCGTGCGGCAGCGTCAGACGGCGGATCGCCCTCGCGCGCACCGACAATGACGATCGGCGGAGTTCGTCCCGCGAAAGATCTCATCGATCCAGAATCAGCATCGGCTTGCCGCGCTTGCTGTACGTCATCATGCTGCTTGATGCGCGGCAGCTCTGCGTAGAACGTCAGACCCCGCCCGCGAGATCGTCGCTGATCTGGATCGACGTATAGACGACCATCGGCGTGAGCGCAAAGGACGTTGCACACACGGGCGCACCTGCGCTATGACAACACCGCGTTTGAGCCCAGCGTCGCATATACGTTGTCTTGCCCGACATGTTCGATCCCGTGATGACAAGGGGTCCCCGCCGCAAGGTGCGCATCGTTCGGCGTCGCCGCCTCCTCCGGGATCACGGCGGCATCGCCCCTCTGCATCAAGGCGCGGTGCATCCCGTCAACGAACTGCGGGAAGGTATGGATCTCGCGCGTATGCCCGATCCGTGCGAGCGAGGCAGCACCTCCACCTCCGCCCAGACCTCCAGCCAGCCGGCGGCCGCCGGGCCCGACCTGTATCCGCGCCAATGGGAGAAGTACGCCATACGAGTGCAGATCCCAGAGAAGAACCCCATTGGCGGGAATGAAAAAAGACAAGTTGCGCCGCGCTGCCGCACACTGGGCGAGCGTCGTCAGACAGCTCTGCGCCCTGCCGTGCGCGAACAGGTGCAAGAGCGGCGCAAGCGCCGCCGCGAACGCCTCTCCGCGCAGCGGTGCGCGCTCAAGGCCGTGAAAATCCTCGCCGTAGAGCCGCGGCTCCGCGCCATGCGCCCGAGCGGGGCAAGTTCGCGCTGCGTGCGCGGATAGAACGCCATCGCCACCGTCGGGTTGAACATAAAGAGGATGAGCGGCACCGTCCACGGTCCACCGCGAAAATCATCCAAAAAGAAACGAGAGAACAAATGCATTTGCAAATACAATACGATACACGAGGATGAGCTTTTGGCGAACCTTTGAGTGGCTGAGCCAGTTCCTTTGCCAGTGCGCGCGTATCGTGTCCGTCGGGCAGACGCGCTCCGCGTGCCTCAGCTCGATGCAGAGCAGAGGATGTGCCAGCAGCTCCGCCACCGCCGCCTGCCGCCGCCGCGTCCGTTCGAGATCATGCGGCGTTGACGTAAGTGCGGCGGCGAGCCGTTCCGCCCGCCTGCGTCCGTGCCGCACAGAGGTCACTGGTAGAGCGAGGCCGTGCCGAAAGATAGTGCAGATCACGGTCGGGCGGACGCTTCTCCTGCATACGCTGCGCCATCCTCGGGCAGCTTCTTCCACTCCCCGAGAACCGTGCGAGATAGCCCGATGTCACTGCAAGGTATGCGCTTCGTCAGGAGAAGCAGACGCTCCAGCTTCCGATGCCGTGCCACCAGCACCACAAAGAGCAACAGACCCGCCCAGCATCATCTCGGCAGGCGAGCCCATATCATAGCCGTGGATCAGCGCAGCGAGCATCGCGGGAAAGACCACCACGTACGCGCGAGGACGTACCGCGTCCTCTGCTTATTCTGCGCCCGCTCCAGCGCGATCGTATTCTCGCGCATTTTCATAGAACAGTTTCTTCAAAGCGAGGCTCCTTCTCATTTTGCAATAATTCTCATTATACCATAGGTTGCTGTGCAAAAAGTAGACAATTTTTCCCAAAACTGTTACAATACGACGAAGGGAGGGATGCCATGTCGGATCTCGACGATGCCGCCACGCCGCACAGAGGAGGGCGGTGCGCGTCCTCGATGCGCGGATGCGGTGTGCCGTAGGCGATCTCGACTACGAGGCTGCCTCCATGAGAAGCGCACCCTCACCACAGCCCTCCTCGCCCTGCGAAAACGGCGCGGGAACACAGGCCCCCGTGGGGACATTCAGTCAAAAATTCAGCATCACTGGATAATATAAAAGACAAATAGTCAATAATGACCCACAAGGAAAGACCCACTATGTCACAACGCATGACCATGGATGAAGTCCTCGAGGAGTACGGCGTACCGCAGCTGCGCCTCGACGTGCACGCGACGCCTCCGACCTCCTGAAGCTCCGCGAGAAGCTCATGGCGATCCGCGATCTCTCTCGGACGGACGCGAGCAGGGCTATCTCGACATCGAGTGCAAGCTCTACATCGATGTGGACGACATCGACCGCTACTCTCGGGCGAGCTCGACACTGTCGGCGGATCTACGCCTTCCCCGAGGATGTGAGTCCCTATCGGGGTAAGAGCATCCTCGCGTGCTCCTCGCAGAACGCCTCGTTACGCAAGCGGTCGTGTGCTCGTCCGCGAGGAATCACGGACGCATTCAGTTGTCCATCTTGGCATCTTTTCGCCCTCTGTGTCGATAAATCCTCAACGCGCAGCCACCGCTATGCTTCCGGTTTATCTCGCGATAGGACGGAAAATCTGCCAATCTGAACAACATCATTGCGTTCGTGATTCCCCAATACTGCGGTTTCAAACGCGCTTCGCGAACGGTCAAAATCCGCAGGGGCGGAAATCACCACTTTTTCCCGCTTGCTCCACTAGGGGTTTTGCTACGGGCACCGCTCGTCAAGGTATTAATTTGCGTTTTTCAATTCGGTTACGAATGCCGGAGATACCCTCCGTATCGAATGTAAAGGAGAACATCGAATGAAACTGAAGAAACTCATCGCTGCGGCAATGGTCGGCACGCTGACCTTTACCGCACCCATCATCGTCCCGAACGCCGTGCAGAGCACGCTCGGTGCCTGAGTCGAGGGCGGCAAAGGGCGGCGCGCGCATCGCGCCGAAGGCGGCCTGCCGAAGGCAGCGCCGAGCACGCAGAGCGGCAGCGAGGCAAATCCGTCTCCGGCAACGGCGCGGGGACTATCGCCGTCCAAGAACGCAAACCAGCTCGACAAGAACGCGCCCGCCGCAGAATTCGAAAGCAAATACGCCGGGCGCTGCAAACGCCGCGAGCACCGCACAGCGCGAGTACGGGCTGGGCAACACCCTGCGCAACATCGGGCTTCTTGCGGGCGGTATGATGCTCGGCGGACTGCTCGCCTCCATGTTCGGCATGGGCGGCGGCTTCCTCGCCGACATCCTCGGTGTCCTCGCGAACGTCGCGATCGCCGTGGTCGCCTTCATGGCAATCCGCTGGCTCTGGAACCGTTTCCGCAGCCGCAGGAGAGAACGTCTACCAGCGTGCGGCACGTCCGCAGCAGACAGCAGCACCGCAACCGCCCATCACGGACATCCGTCCGCAGGGTGCCCCCGCATCCTACGCTGCGCCGATGAACGCGCATACGGATGTGGCAGGGTGAGAGCCCGCGCACGATCGCCGATCATTATCGGAACCGCTAGAGATCCCATCATAAATGAGGGCGCTGCTTTCGCAGCGCCCTTTGTCTGTGCCCTTCCACCGCAAGCGGTCCCCTTCCCCGTCATAACGGGGAAAGCTTCAGACTAACAGCATATCAGCTTCCCTTCCCGCCAGCATCCCGTCCAGCAGCGCCGCCATCTCCTCCGGCGACTCACACGGAACCCCGTGCGCGTACCAATCCGCCTTCATCTGGATAGAGTCCGCCGATCAGGGAACGACTTGATGAGCGCAAACTCCCGCTCGAGACACGGCAGCAAAGTGCGGGCGCAGAACCTCGAGCTGCTCCTGCATGATGTTGCCGTACGCGGCGATCAGCCACGACTCGATGTGCCCTCGCAGACGATCACGCAGGAAATCCGTACTCGCGCCAAAAATGCCAGATACGTCACAAAAATCTCACGCCGTGACGGCGCAGCAAGTTCAGCGCAGCCGCATCGTCACGCCCTGCGAGATCTCCTCCATGAGCGCCGTCAGTATATCGTCCCTTTGAGTGGAAGTGCCGGTAGAACGTCTGCCGCGAGACATCCGCCTCCTGCACAATCCGCAGAATCGTAATCTCATGATAGGGCACGCTCCGCGTCAGCTTCATAAAACGCGTCGAGAATCATCGCGCGATAGCGCTGCGCCAATCGGATTTTTCCTTCTCCTTCATCATATCCCTCCCGCTGCTATTATACCGAATCCAACATTCTGTTACCAGTGTAACAGACATCTGTGACAAAAACATCTCTTTGTCGCATTTTTCACCATCCATTGACGCCCATCGGGAAAGCAGCTATACTGAACACACGAAAATGTTACAAGTGTAACATATTTTCTTTCATGAAAGGAAGTCGGACGCATGACATTACGGCAGATCCGCATTGGCCTCAACATCCTGCTCACCGCACTCTTTTTGCTCGGGCTTGCGGGCATGTTCGTGCCGCGCGTCCTGCACGAGTGGGGCGGGTATCTGCTCGTCGTGCGCCGCCCTTCTTCATATGGACTGAACCGCAGCTACTTCCGGAGCCTCGGACGCGGCAAAATGACGCTCACACGCACACTCAACCTCGTGAGCATCGTCCTCTTTGGCGCAGCGATGCTCTCCTCCTCATCTCGGGCTGAACCTCACGAATGTATTCGCCTGCCCGATCCGACCATCAGCCGTTCCCTCCATATGGGCGCGGCAATCACGGCGACCGTCCTGCTGCTCCTCCATCTCTCGCTGCATCTGCGTCGCTATGTACGCGGAGAAAATGCAGTGCTGCGGCGATTGTCGAGGCGCTCCTCCTCGCTGCAGCGGGCATTGCAGGTCTCCCGGCACTCGATCGCTGGTACCACGTCGTCCACGTCAGCCGTGCAGAGATCGTCCCCGGCGAGGCACGTCGCGGGACTGCGGGCGCATCCTCACCGTCTACTTTGGACGCGTCGGCAACACCGACTTCCCGCCGAACGTCGATGCCGTCTCGGGTGCGTCCGTCATGCTCGATGGCGATACCATCCTCGAAACGCTGAGATGCTCGCGCTGATGGCACAGGATGCGGCGGGCGGCGACCTCCTCGCGATCCGCACGGAAAAATCTATCCCGCCGAGTATGTCCCAACCACACAGGAGGCACGTGCGGAGTTCGATGCAGATGAGTTCCCTGCGCTCAAGAAAATCGCCGTAAATCCGGAGGACTACGATACCATCATCCCTCATCTATCCTCTCTGGTGGGATCGGACGCCGATGGCAGTCGCCTCCTTCCTGCGCCCCTATGACCTCAGCGGCAAGCGCATCATCCCTGATCGTCACCCACGGCGGCGGCGGGCTCGGTGAGGCGGTTGAGACGCTGCGCACCCCACGAACGCGGACGTACGGGAGGGACTCGATGTGTACAGCAGCGATGTGCCGTCTGCACGATAGACATTAGCAGATTATCTGAAAGAAAAACTAAATGAGTAGAATCATGCGTAACGAGACGGATGCCATACAGCGAACCCTCAGTGAGCAAGCTGAGTGGAACGACGTGAAGGCGTGCTGACCTGTCCGTCCAGAAGCAAGTCGGCGTAGGCGACGAGCTGATCATGAAACAGATCGTCATCGGGCGACAGACACGTCCGCAAAGAACAGTCCGCGCGTCTGAGCGACGTCGTGATCGTAGGCTGACGTTTCGCACCGCTCCGTGCTCTGCCCCCTGGCACAGTCATTAACTCGTCAACAGCCGGATACATGGCGCGCTCGTCACGCGATGTCCACTTCTCCGCGCTCGGCACCTCTGAGCAGGCAGGTCACGAGACGCAACGCTGATCGACTACGACTATCAGCACTCTGCAGTGCCGCGCATGCAAACGGCGTCCTCATCCAGTCCTGTTTCCTACCCCGGCGCGACAGCGGCTCGCTCCATGCTGTCTATTCATGGGCCTGAAGGAGCGAGAAAGCTGTGCCAGATGGCTCGGCTTCGAATACCGTCCGTAATCGTCCGCCCTCGCAGAGCTCATCCGTCCCGAGGCAAAGCGCTCTGCGTAACTGCCGTCGTCAAACTGCGAGGCTTGTACGCCGTCGATAAAGTGCGTGCATGTCCGTCGATAGTACGTGATGATGCAGATCGTCATCGGCGCGATGGCGCGGTCGGCGTCCAGATCATCACGGGACAGGGATATCCGAGATTATATGAGATAAACAACAGTCCCATTACTATACTTCACAGCTGCGCTTCCCCACAGCAGTTGGGGAAGTTTTTATTTTCAGCAAAAGAACAATAAATATAAATCAATTGTATAAAATAACGATAAATAACTATAAATTACAACAAATAGTCTCCAAAAACAGATTCTTCTTTTCATATTTTTCCTTGAAAAACATACTCACATCGTCCATAATAAAGAGGAAACAACCATCGATTGCAAAGGAGCAACAACCATGAAAGATTCTGCCTACGCCGCCGTAGATACGCTCATCGCGCGCTATCCCGCGCTCGAGGTCTGCGGCACAGATATCCGCGCCGCGATTGAGGCGCTCGTGACAAGCTACCGCGCGGGCGGCAAGCTCATCGTCTGCGGCAACGGCGGCTCTGCCTCGGACGCGGAGCACTTGTCGGCGAGCTGATGAAGGGCTTTCTCCCGCCGCGCCACCTTGGCGAGGACATGCTTGAGAAGCTGCACACAGCGTGCGATGCAAGTGATCCGATGACGGTCGACTACTTTATGCAGAACCTCCAGGGGAGCGCTCCCGCGATCTCGCTGCCCCTCGCAGCTCGCGATCAGCACGGCGTTCTCGAACGATCAGGCCCCCGACCTCACCTTTTGCACAGCAGGTCCTGGGCCTCGGAAAGCCCGCGGATGTCCTGCTCGGCATCACGACCTCGGGGAATTCGGCGAACGTGCTCTACGCCTTCCGCATGGCGAAGGCACTGGGGCTCACAACGATCGCACTCAGCGGGCGCGTCGGGCGGCAAATGCGTCGCAGGCGGCTACGCCGACATTGTAATCAAGGCCCCCGACGATGAGACGTACAAGATCCAGGAGTACCCACCTCCCGATCTACCACACCCTCTGCATCGCTGTGGAGGAGGAGTTCTTCGGCGCGGAGTAAGAGAACGTCCCCCGCCCCAAGCGCCCCTTCCACCGCAAGCGGTTCCCCCATTGCCACGGAGGAGGCTTGATACAGTAAAGGAGGAATCCCAATGCCACTGACGCACGATGATTTCAGAAGCTCGCAAACCGCAGCGACATCCGCGGTGTTGCCGTCCGGGGTCGAAGGCGAGGCCGTCACCCCTCACCCCGAGGCGGCGAACCGCATCGCAATGGGCTTCGTCCGCCTCCTCACGGAGAAAAACGGGCAAAAAGCCCGCCGAGCTGCAGATCGCCGTCGGACACGACTCGCGCATCTCCGCACTCGCCATCAAGGACTGCGTCCTCACGGGCCTCACGCACACGGGCGCACACGGCATTGACTGCGTGCTCGCTCTCCACGCCCGCCATGTTCATGGCGACCATCTTCGAGGACACGGCGGCGACGGCTCCATCATGATCACGGCGAGCCACCTTCCCTACAACCGCAACGGAATGAAATTCTTCACCGCCGAGGGCGGCGCAGACAAGGCCGACATCCAGAAGATCCTCGCCTACGCCGCCGCAGCGGAGGAGGCGCACGGCAGCCTCGACAACGTGCTGAAATTCGACCTCATCGGCCGCTACAGCGAGCACCTGGTCGGCAAAAATCCGCACGGCACCGGCGGCGCAGAAAAGCCGCTCGCGGGCATGCGGATCGTCGTCGATGCGGGCAACGGCGCGGGCGGCTTCTTCGCAGGACGCATCCTCACGCCGCTCGGCGCGGACACCGCGGGCAGCCGGTTCCTCGACCCCGACGGACACTTTCCGAACCCATCCTGAACCCCGAGGACCCGGAAGCCATGCACGTGCGATCAAGGAGGCCGTCATCGAAAGCAATGCCGACCTCGGGCTCATCTTCGACACCGATGTCGACCGCATGAGCGCTGTCCTCGCGGACGGCACGGATGTCAGCCGCAACGCCCTGATCGCCATGATGGCAGCCATCCTCGCACCGGACTACCCCGGCGCGACCATCATCACCGACTCTGTGACCTCGGACGGCCTCACCGACTTCCCTCGAACATGACCCTGCATCTGAAGCACCTGCGCTACATGCGCGGCTACAAGAACGTCATCAACGAGTGCATGCGCCGCAACGAAGCGGGCGAGGTCTCCCCTCGCCATTGAGACCTCGGGACACGGCGCACTCAGCGAGAACTACTACCTCGACGACGGTGCCTATCTCGCCGTGAAGCTCCCTCATCGCGGCGGCAAAGGCACGTGCGGAGGGAGAACCCTCGCCGATCTCATCGCAAACCTCCGCCACCCCGCCGAGGCACGCGAGATCCGCATCAAGATCTCGGCCAAAGCGATCCGAAAGCCTACGGGCAGGAGGTGCTTGCCGCATGCGAGGTACGCGCAAAGGAAGCGGGGCTCACGATCGCCAGCCCCTCCTACGAGGGCGTGCGCATCGTCTTTGACGGCGGCTGGGCTGTCTGCGCATGTCGCTGCACGATCCGAACATGCCGCTCAACATCGAGGCGGATGCCGCAGGCGGTGCGGACGCGATTGAACGCACCGTACGGGAGCTCATCGCGGGCTTTGATGCCCTCGACCTCTCCGGATTCCACGCATAGAACCCGCTATCGTCACATACGAGACGATAGCTTCACAAACGTGACAGTAAAACTTAAAAATAACGAAAAACCGCTGTGAGATACAGATTTCACGGCGGTTTTTCTTGTCATCTTTTGTTCTTCGCATTATATTCAGCTTGTCAGGACGACAAACGCGCGAATACTTCACAAATGTGAAGGTGTATTCTCCGAGGAGGAAAACAATATGCAGGCCGTGGAGAAACGGATCCTAATCAAGGCGGCAAACCTCTACTATACGGATGGGTTTGAAGCAGCGAGATCGCCGCACGCCTCGGTGTCGACCGCATACGGTGAGCAAGTATCTCAAACGAGCACTTGCGGCGGCATTGTCCGCATCACCGTCGAGACGGACAGCAACGAGGAACTGGAAAGCGCACTTGAGCGTCGCTTCGACTTCGAGAGGCATACGTCGTCGCCCGCAGCATCGACTCGCGCAGGTCAAGAGCCGCATGGCACAGGCGGGCTGAGTCTCCTGCGGCGGATCGCCGCCGATGGGCAGACCATCGGTCTCGCGTGGGGGACGAGCATCCGCGAGCTGACACGCTGCGCGGCAGCAGAGCGTCTGCATCCCGTCGACGCGGACTTTGTTCCCGCTCGACGGCGGTCCTGAGAGCGTCGACAGCGATCTCCATGTGAACACCTCTGCTCATGAACTCGCGAATGCGTTCGGCGGACGCAGTCACTACATCTACGCACCGGCGATTGCGCGTACGGCGGAGATTGCAGCAGCGATCCGCCAAGATGTGAACTTCAGCAGATCATGCAGTTCTGGGAGAAGCTTGACATCGGCATCGTCGGCATCGGTGCACCCGTGGAAGTCCTCGAATCCGTCTGGATGGGCAGCTTCGGCAGAGAGGCGATTGAGAGCCTGCCGCGGGAGCGTGTGGTCGGCGAGATCTGCTCCATGTTCTACGATATCCAAGCGAACCCTGTTACCACGGAGTTCCATGACCGCATCATCGCCGTTGAGCCTCGAACGCCTCCGTGCCGCCCCTACAGCATCGGCATGGCGGCATCGCGCGAGAAGGTGCCTGCGATCCTCGGGGCACTGCGCGGACATTACATCAACGTCCCCATCACGATGAGGAGACCGCAAAGATTCTTTTGAATGAATGAAAGGAGCGATCACGATGCTCTGGCTTTGCTCTGATTGCCGTCCTCGAGTGGGTGCTCCAACTTGTCCTGAGCATCCTGCAGTTCCGACGTTTCGCGGCACATGTAGCGGAGATGCGCCGCGAGGGACGCGTCGCCATCGGCAAGGGCAAAGGGGCGCTTCGTCGCAGGTGCCATCGTCCTCTTCGTCATCGATCCTGCGTGCCGCATCGTGCGCGCGGCGAGATCGCGAAGGGCGTCACCGTATTCGCGGGCTTTCGTTCCTTTGATGATTCTCACGGGCAGAAATCTGCTCGATCTCACGGAGGCGGATGTCGCCCTACGACTGTCAGACGCGCCGCGCTGTACTTGGTGCGCGCGAGGAGTACATCATCTATCAGGAGCAGGGGAGACCCTTGCCAGTCACGCATAACTCTGATTTCGTTTCCACAGGAAAGAGACACGTTCATGGATACCTTGATTCTGTTTGCCGAGGGCTTCATCGGCATGTTCAATCACAAGGCGGCGAAACCCTCATCGGATGGGTTTCGCATCATCCCGACCCTCGTCTGTCTGCTCGTCGCGATGAATGCGATTGTGCTCTTCGTCGGCAACGAGCGCGTCGAGAGTTCGCCCATCTCTCGCGGGCAACCCCATCTCGCGCTACGTCGTCCTCCCGTTCATCGGCGTCTTCTTCCTCTGCAATCCGATGGCACTCGCTCGGCAAATTCCCGCCCGAGTACTACAAACCCTCCCACTATGCGGCGGCATCCTCCGCATGCCACACGATGAACGGCATGTTCCCGCACGTCAACCCCCGGTGAGATGTTCGTCTTCCTCGGCGTTGCGAACGGCATCACAACCCTTGACCGCCGTGCACACGGATCTCGCACTGCGCTATCTGCTCGTCGGTCTCATCGTCAACTTCCCTGCGCGGCTGGCTGACGGACTTTACAACGGACATGTGCAGCGTCAGCAGGGCGTGCAGCTCAGCAAAGAACCGGCAGTGCTCAAGAGCTAAGTCGATCGGAGAGGAACATATCATGAGCGAATACAAGAGCGTCATCGTATCGGCAGGCTCGGGCGGCTTTGGCGGCCTCTTACCCTCACGCCGGATGAGAAGCGGAACAAGATCGTCAACATCACGGGCGAGTGGATCTCGGATGTTGCCGTGCGCCTTGGCGAGATAGACGGGCGCGGAGGTCGGACGGCTTCAAGACCAGCGTCCCGAGGATGAGATCCCTCGCAGCGGTCATCGATCTGCGGCGGTACGCTGCGCTGCGGCATCTACCCCGCGAAGCGCATCTTCACCATCAACATCAGCAGACGGGCCCTCGGGTCCGCCTCGCGCAATACATCAAACCCGACATCTACGTCTCGGCAGTCAAGCCCGCAAACATCGCATTCAGCGACGGTACAGCCGCGCCTGCAGCAGCTCCCGCAGCTGGCGCAGACGGAGGAAGCAAAGCCGAAGTACGACACCCGTCAAGAAGATCACAGGAGCAGTCCGGCAGTCTCATGGCAAAGGTCGGACAGATGATGGCGGCATCGTCGCGACGTTCTATCAGGCGGGGCGCGAGTCCATCAATACGCTTATCACAACGATTCTGCCGTTCATGGCATTGTCTCCATGCTCATCGGCGTCATCCTCGGCTCGGGCTTCGGCGACTTCGTGGCGCATTTTCGTCTCGCCGCTCGCGGCATCTCCGATCGGGCTTGTCATCCTCGCACTGATCTGCTCCCTTCCCGCCCTCTCCCCATTCCCTTGGGCCAGGGCGGTCATCGCGCAGGTCGTCGGCGTGCTCATCGGCGTTGAGATCGGACTCGGGCACATCCCGCCGAACCTCGCGCTCCCCGCAGTCTTGCGATCAACGTGCAGTGCGCCTGCGACTTCATCCCCGTCGGCCTCGGCCTCGCCGAGGCGGACGCAAAGACCGTCGAGATCGGCGTGCCCGCCGTCCCTCTACTCGCGCTTCATGACAGGTCCTCTGCGGTCATCATCGCGTGGGTTGCGAGCGCGGGACTTTACGAGAACTGAGCTGGTTTGCTGGAAAAATCGTGCAGAAGGAGAATAGATTGCGAGCCGGTTGCACTCTCGAAGGAAAAACGGCCATCGTCACGGGCGGCGCGTCGGGCATCGGCAAGGCGGTCGCGGAGGGCTTTTTGGAGCAGGAGCGAATGTCGTCGTCTGCGATATGAACCTGAGGCTCCTACATTTGAAGACAAACGCGGCAAGATGTCTATATTGTCACCGATGTGACCGAAGCGGGCGAGCGTCGAGGCAATGGTGAGAAGGCAAAGAGCGTCGGCAGCATCGACATCCTCGTCAACAACGCCGGCATCAACATCCCGCGCCTCGTCGACCTGAAGGATCCGCACGGAAAATACGAACTGGACGACAGCGTATGTCGAGAAGGTCACGGCGGTCAACCTGAAGGGTGTCTACCTGCGCACAGGCAGTCGGACGCGAACTCGTCGCGCAAGGGACACGGCGTACTCATCACACATGAGCCTCCGAGAGCGGCATCGAGGGCTCCGAGGGCAGAGCATCTACGCCGCGACAGAAGAACGCCGTCAACTCCTTCACACGCTCGTGGGCGAAGGAGTTCGGCAAGTACGACGTGCGCGTCATCGGCGTTGCGCCCGGCATTCTCGAAGCGACGGGCTGCGTACCCTTGCCTGTGAGGAAGCACTCGCCCACACGCGCGGCATCACGGTCGACGATCTGCGCAAAGGGCTATGTGCAAGCATCGAAGACCACACGCTCGGACGCGCCGGCTAAGCTCTCCGAGGTTGCTGACCTAGTCGTTTACCTCGCCTCCGACCGTGCCTCCTACATCCACGGCGTCACCTACAACGTCGCGGGCGGCAAGACGCGCGGCTGAGATTGACAGGAACGGAACATTTCTACAGCAGGAGGATACAGCATGAAATACCACTGCGAAATCACGAGTTGGGGCGATGAGGCGCTCCTCTTCCTCGACAATCCGGAGACCAACTTTCATCATTATCTTCAACAACAATGCGCCGGCAGAGCTGGCATCGTTCTCCGTCCTTCACGCCGGGAAACTATATGCAGATCCCGCCGTCGGCGATACGATGGTGGTCTGCGACAAAGGCGTTCACGATTACGGCGATCGGCGACGAGGCACTCTGATACGCTCAGGAGATGGGGCACCGCACGCTTTCGTTCAAGGGCGGTGATACGGCGGAGCGCCCGGGCTGCATCATGCTGCAGGGCGACGCACCGCTCGTGAAGGACGATATCCAGGCGGGCATGACAATCGAGGTCTATTATGACGCTTATCTCGGGCTGCTGCACAACGCGCAAAACGCGTGCAGCAGCCCCGTTCTTGTGCCATTTTGCCGCTTCGCAGTCTTTTCTTCTCCGTCAAACGGGGACGACTGCGTTACTATTTATCAGCGGCTCCCCTTTACTTTTTCCGCCGCGTCTATGATATAATATATTTTATCATATCATAGGCTCGCTTCATGAGAGGACAGTCCTCATGAAGCTGGCACCGATGGGAGAAGAACAGGGATATGGCAAAGCTCCTCCGCACCCTATGGAGCATCGGTTCACGCTGCTGGAGCAGCGTCTTGATTGCCGTCATGGCTGCCGTCTGCTGGCAGTTCCTTTCGAATGCGCCGTATTCTCAGCTGCAGCCTGAATACGCGCGTCCTCGACGGCGACCCGGAGTATAAGGACATCATCGGATTCGACCCCGACCGTTTTTGACTGGCAGCCCTATGACTCATCCCGCGCTGCCCCTGATCCCGCAGGGCACGAAGACGGTCTATCTCACATGGAAGATTCCGGAGACGACACCGCTCTTTATCAACCACATCCTCTTTACGACGACGAATCAGGATGCCTACGTCTACCTCGGCAACGAGCTCATCTACATGCACGGCAACTGGGACAACCTGACTGCGATACGTGACGGACGGACTCCACTTCCTCCACAGCAACGAGAGCCTCGCGGGCAAACAGCTCACGATCATGCGCAAACGGGGTATGCGAACTGGCTCGGCAGCATCGACTACTTCTTCATCGACAGTGGGCTGTTTGCCGCGAGCTCGTGCTGTGGAAGAGTGGAAATCCGGTCGATCCGTGTCGAACCGCAAACCATGGCTGCCAGGCTGGGCTGTCCTCCTATTCGTCGTAAGATGAACAAGAGCGTGCGGGTCTTCCGTGAGACCGTCGTGCCCTGCGGAGATCGAGGGAGGCAGCGCGGGCAATCATGGGCTGATCCGCGATCAGGTCCGGGCATCGATGATCCTTATCGGGTCGCCGTCGGACGGCGCATCAGGCTGCGGCTGATACGGCAGTCGGAACGCCGGCGAACTGTTTTGGCTCATGACGGCAATCGGGCGCTGCTCGGCATGGTGGGCTGTTGCCCGTCGTGCTCATGGGAACTGTCCCGTAGTGAGCCTGGTATGGTGAACGCGTGAGGGGCCAGCGATCGCTGGTCGTCCCGGGCTGACGGGCTGCGGCTGTTCATCGCTTTGCGTGGCTGCTGCACGGCGTTTTGCCGTGTCTGGCAGATGGCGTCATGTGGGCCTCGATTGTCATGCCCACTGGTTCGTCCTTCACGACGATGCATCCTCCTGCAACATGACGCTCACCGCCGCTGTTATCTCCTGAGCGTATCAGTGCCCTCGTCGCCGATATCGCCGCAATCATCGGACTTGTGCGAATTACTCTCGCCGCCGACGCGCCAATTTCCGGCGTGTGAACGAGCTGACCAGCCTACCGGCATTGACCGAATGTGATGAGTTGACCGGGTGCCAGGAAAGAAGAGGCCGCCTGTCGCTGCGGGCTACAGTGTTTATTTCGTGCGGTATCACTGCTGTAATGTTCCGTTCTAATCTCGGCCGCGTAATGCATACCGCCACCGGCGACCTGGTGACCCGTGGTGCAGGCGCGCGGCTGGTCGCAACCTCGGAAGCTGCCGCTGCGTCCGGCGTGCTTACGCAGCACTGCAGATGTCGCCACGCGTGTGGCTGTGCTTCATGAACGAGGCCTGCAGCCTCGCTCAGCCGGAATTGCCGGCCTTGCGGCTACTCAGCCGCCCGGCAATGAGGTTGACGGCTGTCGCGGCGTGATCGCCTGACCTGCTCAGGCTCGTGAGTACCTTGCGCGATGGTCACTGTGCCTGTACCCTTCCAGATTGACCACTCGTGTTTCTCCA
>BNJS01000512.1_pt1 | contig 86529 bp, 133 predicted proteins | sample 8540461 | NCBI WGS metagenome assembly BNJS01 (sample SAMD00202454, study PRJDB9452) | human saliva metagenome | isolation source: human saliva | place: Japan
TTGCTGATGAGCCTCGGTACGAGGGAATGATAGAAGCCTCCATATACGATAGACAATGGACGTATCACTTCATATGTTTTGTTAGCGTTGAAGGGAAGAAATTAAACCTAGTGAGGCTCGTCGTTCTTTGAAACTTTCACATTGGCAAAGTAGAAAAGACAAAAGAATGATAGTATTGATGCCAGCGATAGCACCTCCACTTACTACTGCTAGAGTGATGTTTTGACAAAGCCCTGGGAAAGGCTTCCTCGGGGTTTGTTTGGTATAGAGCCATCATGGTAGCTGTGTAATGCTGATGCCAGTGGATAGATATGGTATCCGTTGACCTGCTGGAATGGATAATACTATATCAAGAGGCTATATAAGCCCAGCCCCCATAGTTGTTTCCATTGCCCCATTAGGTTAGCACTAATAGTGACGACTGTGAGCAAACAAAAGATGACGAGGCCGAAGAAGTCGTTGTGCAAATTCGTAAGTAAAATGGTTTTTCATAGGACCAATGGATATAGAGAATATTGTGCCCAACTGAGTACGATACCATGACCAGCTGGGATGATCGTTTTGTGAAGGAACGCTACGAATAATAATCGATTGTAAGATTGTTAAACCTACTATGGTAAGGGACGAGGAACAAGTGAGTATATCTTCTATGTCAAACCCCTAAAGTTGTAGGTTCGTGAGATGTAAAACCGCACTTTCACTGCGATGATAGTGGACACGATGGTATACAGTCCTAGCTGTTTCCATCTTTGACGATGCCTGATGTCCTTGCACCTCTCTTTTCTGGGTGTAGCAATTTGCCCCATTTCATTTTATATATACTTACATTAGATACATACGTTGGTATGTCTGTGTATTATTCTAACTGTTTCTATTAGAGGCTACGATTTTTCGCCTAGAGGTGTGAGTGAAAGCCCTTTCGCTTTATAGTGAGAAAGGAGTTTTCTATGAGGCCACCTACGATTTTAAACTGGATATTTTTGAGAAGGTCTTTGGATCTTTTGTTAGCATTTGATTGAAAAGAATCAGATCGATATATATGATGTCCCATTGTGCATATTACCTCACAATATATATGGATATGTGAAAACTTGGAATCGATTCGATATTGTTTTATAGTAGTGAGTTTTTAGTCATGGCAGCTACTGTTGCAGATTAAGTCACAAAGTACTGTTGTTGCACTAAAGTAAATTCATAAGGATAGAGAGGTGCCAGAAAGATGCACGAGATGAATTGGTAAAACCGATTGGTGGAGTTCAAACGTATCAAAGGGTGTGGGTCTCTTAGAAGAACGAGTATCCGATGGTTCCTATGTGTCAATGAGACCAGAGGCTTGCTTATGCGTAGGATTAGATCTTGTTTGCACCAGTGGAATGGGAAGCTCCTAGTGGCGTGCTTTCAGAAAGTGCAGGAACGGTATCATCTGACCTAGGTAGAAGCCCTAAAAGTTTATGATGGAACGACGCATATACATTAGAGCAAGGGATTGAAGATGCATTACTATGGCGACGAGACAGCAACAAGTGCCTTGTGTCAATCTGTGTGAGAACTCAGACGAGAAAGGCGTGGTTTACATTTTGTGGCCTTACTAGAGTTGAGTGAAACGTCAAACTGTTGCGGATTGTGTGGGCAATCACGATGTATATGGCGTGATTGTGGAGGATACTGTGTGTAACAGCGCTGTATACCTACGTACATGTTTGCATTTATTATAGTAGAGAGTCCCTGTAGTAGCATTGAATTTCAGCAGTTAGAGGCTGTTTTATTTGCAGCAGCTACCCTTTAACGGTAGATACGACTATGCAGATATTTTGAGGTTTATGTGCAGAGTTGAAAAAGAGCTATCAAAGCTTATGAAGAAAGTTTGATACAGGAACAGCGAGCATTCGGATTCGTAGAAGTGCATCAGGCATAGGGTGGTGAGGTGCTGAAAGTCTGCAGTGGGTTGTGCTGTAAGAATTCGCCATCGAGATGATAGCTATCTGGGGCCGGCTGTGGGTACGCTGGCAGTAATTGCTCAAACAGCTATCACAAAAGGTTGAAGGTAGAAAGAAGTTTCAGCGGAGTAGCTGTGAAAAGTATTAAAACAATTGTGGCCGTGACATGATTGTGGAGTTGGGACAGAGGAAACCATTGGACGTCCGGTGATTTACTGGAACTTCCGATAACTTTTAGGCTGTAGGTGCTAATTCTATTGAAGAGTTGCATGAGTCTATACACACACTCTTTGAGAGGGAGCATCCATAGCTACTCGAAGGAGAATAATATGTGAAATTAAGACGTTTGAAAAATATATTGCTCGTTTGTGGTGTGGCATCACGACAACGAAAAGCAGAGAAAAATTAATTACCTCCGGTAAGTACTTGTGAGATGGTAAATATGTATTTGGGGGCCAAAAGGTAAACGTCCTACACGAGAGACCCGCGTCAAAGTGGACGGACAATTGTTGGAGCCAGAAGCGTTGGAGTATTATATTTTCAACAAAACGCAAAAGTGTGATTACATCCATCACCGGGTGCTGAAGGACGCAAAACGGTAATAGTTATATTAACTCTGTAAAGTTCATGTTATTTATCCTAGTAGGTCCGATTAGATTACCATACAGAAGGATTATTGCTAGTATTGACCTTGAATGAGTGGAACTTCCAACAAGCGCAAAACTTAGCTTTATCCATCCAAAAGGTGTGACAAGACATACAAGTAAAAGTAAAAGGTACGTGTCTTTGATGAACATTTGGAGCAGTTAGCAGTAGGTGTCACGGTAGAAGATGTAATTTGCAACTGCCTTGTGAAATTACAGATTATGGATTTAGTAGAAAAACAGGTCTTACTACTGTAGAAATTACACGATTCATGAAGGGTCGTAATCCTTAAGTACGTCGTATGTTTGAACAGGCACAGGTATTCCATTCTTAATTTTGAAACGTATTAATTATGCAGGATTGACGTTAAAAAGGGTTAAAGCGTGGAGCATTCCGTAAATTAACAAGAGAGAAGAAAGTAAAAACAATTACAGGCTATAAAATGGGGTGAATATGAAACGAATTATTATTGTCATCAACGAGTGGCGCCCACCTCTTATAGCGGGTGTTCGTGCAGCACAATTACGTGCGTCTGTGCACATTATTGAAAAAATGAAGATGGTAGGCCTTAAAATGGGGAGTTGCAGTGCAAGGGCGTTGTATGTGTGACTAATGCAGCTCCGCAGAAGATTTTATTAAACAAACACCGAGAGATGGTAAAGGTTCCTGTATAGTGCTTTGGCAATGGACCAATGAAGATCGTGATTCCATTGCAACTCCAATGGTTGAGGCGTCTCTACTGGAGGTTGAGCTGAGGTGGTCGTGTATTTCCAGAATCTGGTAAAAGCTACAGATGTGCACTGATAACTTATCGACGACACATATCGTAAATGGGTGGACGAGCTTCACTTGGAAAGAAGTTGTTAAGGATTTGATTTGTATGGAGCTATGCAGGTGTTATTACAGATAGGGAACCTATACTTGCGATGCAGCGATTATCGCTACAGGAGGGATGTCTGTGTCCGTGACTGGGTCTGCACGGATGGCTATGAGATTAGCTTCTTCCTGTAGGACATTCCATCGTGAGACTGCGGCCGTCCTTAATTCCTTTGGAAACGAAAAGAGACGTGGGTGAAAGGAGCTAATAGCGATAAGTTTAAAATATGTGAAAGTCGCTAATACCTGTGCGAAAATAAAAGGGTGCAAACAAAACAATTTGGAGAAATGCTATTTGCTTCCATTTTGGGGTGACGGACCAATTATTCTATCTCTGCCTCTCATGCAGTGAGCAAAGTTACTCCAAGAAAAAGTAGGTCCCATATCATTATTGAAATCAATTTGAAACCAGCGTTAACTCGTGAGGTCTTAGATAAGCGTGTACAACGGGATTTCAGTGAGTCTCAAAATAAGCAATTAGTAAATGTATTGAAAGGTTTATTGCCATCCAAATTAATTCCAGTTATTTGTCAACTAGCAGAGTTAGGAAAGCCAAGGCTATTCACGATATTACCAAAGAGGGAGCGCTTGCGGTTAGTGGATACAACATATGACGGCTCACCGTTCATAAACCTCGCCCTATAGCGGAGGCTATTGTGACTGCTGGGGAATTTCTGTAAAAGTAGTGATCCCAAAACGATGCAATCTAAATTGGTGAGTGGTTTATATATGGCGGGAGAAGTCTTGGATGTAGATGCTTTCACAGGAGGCTATAATCTGCAAGTTGCCTTTTCCACAGCCTACGTAGCTGCCACTCATGCAGCAGAAGGAGGTCTAATATGAATCGACAGATTTCTTGTAGCTATTGATGGTCCTGCTGGTGCAGGTAAAAGTAGTATTTCTAAAGTAGTAGCCAAAACGTTAGGCTATTTATATATTGATACAGGGCCGATGTATCGCGTTATTACATGGGCTTTATATAGATATGGGTGTCTCCATTGACGATGCTGAGCTGTGGCACAAAGCTTTACCTCATATTCAATTGGAAATTACAAGCCACTGAAAGTGGCCTTTGGTGTATTAGACATGGTCGTGATGTATCTCAGGAAATCCGCACACAATATGTAACTAGTCATATGTATCACAGGTGGCAGCACAAAAAGCGGTGCGCACAAAATTAGTGGATATGCAACGACAGATGGCAGCTGCTGGTGTTGCCATTTTTAGACGGTCGAGATATTGGTTCCGTGGTGTTACCTAATGCGGAATTGAAAGTCTATTTAACAGCATCTGTGGGAAACTCGTGGTCATAGACGTTGGCTAGAATTGAAGATTCTGAACATATTTCTTTAGAAGAGGTATGTCGCACTGTAGCTGAGCGAGATGCTATGGATATGAACCGGAGGAATCTCCTCTTGTATGTGTAGATGATGCAGTGGTTGCAGAAACTGATCATCTCAGTATAGAAGAAACTGTACAAACACTTATCGACTTAATTCAAAAACGGAATTAGGGAGGCCATCATGGATAAATTTTCTGAATGCTTATGGCGATCGCATTTACTATCGTCTATGGATGGTGGTATAGGACAAAGGTGTATGGGAAGAAAATGTGCCTAAAGAAGGACCAGTCATTATTTTCACCGAACCATAAAATGTAAATTTGATCCCCTTTGTGTGGTTTTGCATTGCCACGTCATGTGAACTTCATGGCAAAGAGGAATTATTTAAATCAATTTCTAGATTAGTTTGTAGTTTGGCTGAGGCGCCTCTCAGTACGCCGTGGTGAGTCGATAAACTAGCTATACGCCATGCTATGAATTTGTTGAAAGATAATTTAATATATATGTATTTTCCCAGAAGGACACGACAAAAGGTGACACCCTAGGGCGGTTTTCACGATGGAGTGAGCTTCGATGGCATTGCGCACAGGGGTTTCAGTAGTACCGGTGGCAATTGTAGGTAGTGACAAGATGATTCGTGGAGAGGTTGCTGTTGATTATTGGAAAACCTGATTGCTGTGAGAAAAGCAAAAGCAGTAGAAGCTGTATTGCAGATGCTGAACCATAAGGTAAAACAGCTATCCAAACTATGATTGACTGATTATAAAAGCAGGTAAGTATAAATAGGGAATGCTATGTTTACAATACGATTAGCGGAAAATTGTGGCTGTTATGGCGTAAAGCGCGCTGTTACGATGGCAGAAAAAGCAGCAGACTCAAAAGATGTGAGTTATACATTGGGGCTCTATTCATAACCCTCAAGTGGTAGGTCGACTTGAAGATAATGGTGTGTATGCTATTAATGAATTAAGTGATGTGCAAGAAGGTACTGTTATCATTCAGCTCTCATGGGGTTGGTCCAGAAGTATATGAAGAAGCAGAAGCCACGGGGATTGACCTGTGATTGATGCTACTTGCCCACATGTACAGAAGGCACAGCGCGATGCAAAGTCTGTAGTGGATGAAGGATTAACATAGTCATTCTTAGGGAGAAGAAGCATCCAGAGGTAAAGAGGTATTAATCTGTGGGCAGGTAATAAAGGCATTATCGTAGAAACAGAAGAAGATGCTAAAAATATTCAATTCGTCGAAAAATTGGATGTATGTTGTACAAACTACCTTTTTCACAATTTAAGTTTTCAAAAGTATAATAAAAATATTAGAACAAAAATCTACGATCAAAAGATTTTTCAAAACCATTTGTCAGGCTACAGAAGAACGTCAAAACTCTGCAGTGGCACTGGCTGAAGTGATCTGCATGATCGTGGTAGGTGGGAAAAACTCTGGCAACACTGACTAGATTAGCAGAAGTATGTCGTGATGTAGGTGTACTACGATATCACACTGAAACTGCTACTGAAATACAAATGACGTGGTTGGAAGGACGTTACAACAGTAGGAGTCACGGCTGGTGCATCGACGCAGACTGGATAATTAAGGAGTGTCATTCAGACGATGGAAAATTTTGCAGAATTATTTGCAGCATCAGAAGCGCAAGCAGAAGAATTTAAGAAAGGTAATGATTGAAGGAAGTTGTACAAATCGATGACGAACGTGCATATGTATCGCTGGCTACAAAACAGAAGCTTTACAATTAGAAAAGAAAAGAAAATGCATACCCTACACCAGCTTCTGCTAAAGATGTATTAAAGGAAGGCGACAAAAATCAAAGCTGTTATCCTTAACACATCAAAGAAGATAGCTATCTATCTTTCTATCACTCGTTTGGCTAAAGATGAAGATTGGCAACATGTTATTAGGCTACTGAGAAAGATGAACCAATCATCTGTAAAGGTGTGGATGCAATTCCTGCAGGTTTAGTCGTAACTGTTAAGTCTTTACGTGGTTTCATTCCACTTTTCCCCAAGGTGACATTCACTGCTGAAGTCCCTTGATAACTTAGTAGGTACAGAATTTGAAGCTAAAGTACTTGAAGTTGAAGAAAAGAAAAACCGTTTGGTTCTTTTCCCGTCGTGAAGTACTTGAAGTGGAACGCCAAGCTAAATTAAAAGAAGCGTTAGCAAATGTAGAAGTTGGCGGGTACTCATAAAGGTACTGTTCGTAAAATCATGCCTTTACGGCGCATTCGTTGATATCAGAGGAATCAGGTTTTACTTTCACATTTCCGACATCTCTTGGCAAAAATTAAAGCGCTGAGGGACAGTATAGTGAGTTGGTCAAGAAATCGACGTTAAATTACAATCCTTTGATGAAGAAAACAAAATCTCTTTGATCTTTAAAAGCATTATCCAAAAAGCCCATGGGACGTTGCAGAAGAAACAATCCATGTGGGTGATGTGGTAACTGGCAGTGGTTCGTACAGTTCAATACGGCATTCGTTGCTATCAACGATGACATTCAAGGCTTACTTCACATCTCCTCAAGTGACTAAACAACGTAATGCAAAAGTAGAAGACTTGTGAACCGTGGTCAAGAAGTGGTAGTGGTAATTTCTTTCAACAAAGATGAAAAGAAATTAGGTTTAAAATTAACTGAATTAATGGAACCAGTAGCAACTGAAGAAGAAGCTGAATAATTTCATATAATAGAAGAACAGTGATCCAGTGGACTTACTGTTCTGCTTTTCGTTTATGTGATACAATATAAGTTGACAAATTATGTGTTCTTACTCTCCCTATTGGGAAGTTGAAATATGAGTGAAAGTATGTCAAAAACCATTAGTTTGGTGGTCGTGGGAGACCAAATGTAGGGAAGTCTACATTATTTGCCATTGTGAATAAACGAATTTCTATTGTAGAAGATATTCAGGTGTAACACGAGACAGAATTTATTTCGATGCAGAGTGGTTACAACGAGAATTTACTACGATCGATACAGGAGGGATTGAGTTCATCACTGCGGAAAGTCATGAAATCCCTAAGATGATGCGTTTTCAAGCCCAATTAGCTATTGAAGAAGCAGATGTGATCCTCTTTGTTGTAGATGGTAAAGCAAGGCATTACGATTGCCGATGAAGAAGTGGCAAATTTATTGCGTGCTAGCGGTAAGCCTGTGATTCTTGTAGTTGTTAAAAAATCGACAGTGTGAAACTAAGACCAATATTTATGAGTTCTATAATTTAAGCATAGGCGATCCAATTGGTATTTCTGCAAAAAATTTAATGAACTTAGGTGATTTGCTAGATGATGTGGTGAAACATTTCCCTTCACAAAGTGCTAGCAAGAGAAGATGAAGATACAATCCATATAGCAGTGATTGGTCGCCCCTAATGTGGGTAAATCATCTCTTACAAATGACTGCTAGGTCAAGAACGGGTTATCGTCAGTGATGTAGCTGGTACAACACGTGATTCTATCGATACTCATTGGAGCCATGATGGACAGGATTTTGTGTTAATTGATACAGCAGGTATGCGTCGTCATCTCATATTGATGCACCCTAGGGCGTTATAGTATTGTTTCATCTTCGTGCTATTGATCGTTCTGATATTGTAGTGTTAGTTCTAGATAGCTGCAGATGGAGTGACTGAGCAAGATAAAAATTGTTGGTTATGCTCACGAATCTGGTAAAGGTTTAGTCATCGTTGTCAACAAATGGGGATTTGATTGAAAAGATGATAAAACCACACTACGATTTACAGAAGATATTTATGATGAAATGGCTTTTCTTGCGGTATGCACCTATCTTGTTTGCGTCGGCTACTGACGAAACACACGCGTCTCATCGCTTAGCAGAATTAATTAAATATGTATCTGAGCAACAACATATGCGTATTTCTACAAGTGTATTGAACCAATTGTTATCAGATGCACAAAACGGTAACCCAGTGCCATCTCGTGGTGGTCGGATCCTATTTTACTATATGACACAGGCAAGCGTAAAAACCTCCCACGTTCATTTTATTTTGTGAATGAACCGACTTAATTCATTTCTCCTATATGCGTTTCTTGGAGAACCGCTTGCGTGAATCATTTGGCTCGAAGGACTCCAATTCGATTAGTACTTCGTGGTAAGAAGGGAACTGATGAAGAATGATAACGATGGAAATTGTTGTATTAATTTTGGTAGCGTACCTAGTAGGTTCTATTCCTACAGGTTTACTGATTGGAAAACTCTTTTTCCACACTGATGTGCGCCAATACGTAGTAAAAATATTGGTGCTACTAATACCTATCGTGTATTAGGTATGAAAAGCTGCCTTACCTGTGTTCTTAGGTGATGCTGGAAAGGTGCTATAGGGTGTGCTCTGTTTTCGCTAAACCCAGAATGGATGATTGTGGGTGGATTATGTGCTGTGATTGGTCATAACTGGTCTATTTTTCTTGGCTTTTTCTGGTGGTAGAGGAGTTGCTAGCAGGATTGGGCAAAGTGCTCATTGCATTGTCTCCGATAGCAGCGCGTTACTTTGCTGTCTATGGGCTATTATTGTTGAGTTCACTTCATGTATCCTTAGGGTCCATTGTAGCGGCTACATTAGTGCCTATTGTGATGTGCTGTTTATCTGAGCCCTTGCCATATATTATCTTTGGTGCTGTCAGGCATTGTTTGTCGTATTCATCATAGAGATTATCGCGTCCCTTTTACAAGGAGAAAGAATTGGCTGTGAAACGTATTACAAAGGATGAGTAATTATGAAAAATTGCAGTCATTGGATCGGTGGTTGGGGTACAGCATTAGCTCTGAAAGGTATAGAAGCAGGTCACCAAGTGAGTATGTATTGTCGAACGGAAGAAAAAGCGATTATTTGCGTGAATATCGTAGTAATCCTTATTTTGCCAGAAGTAGTACACCTAGTTCATTAGAGTTTTGAACATTCTTATAAAGATACCTTGGAAGGTGCAGAGGTGGTGCTACTGGTAACGCCATCCAGTTATGTACGAAGCACTTTGCAAGAGTTGAAACAGTATTTACAACCATCTACTTGATTATCGTGGGCTGCTCAAAGGGTTGGATAGTGAGCGTTTATCCTTGGTTATTGAAGAGAAGTGGAAGGTTTAGTGAAAGCGACAGCTATTTTATCTGGTCCCCAATCATGCAGAAGAAGTCGGTCGGAATTTGCCAGCTGCCACCGTGGTCATGATCACTTAGAACAGGCTATCTGCTAGTGTTTACAAAAAGCTCTGGGTGGACCGAGTTTTTAGGGTATATGGTAATACGGATGTAAATTGGTGTTGAACTAGGGGGCTACAAAAATATCATCGCTTTAGCAGCTGGGATTGCTCATGCGGTATGAAATTGGGAGATAATGTTAGCAGCTCTGACTACGCGGTCTTCATGAAAATGACGCAAAGTTTGGTGTTGCCATAGGAGCCAGCTGGAAACCTATGCGGGACTTTGAGGTATGGAGATTTAATCGCCACATGTATGAGCCTCATAGTCAGGAAATCAAGTCAGGCAGGTCAAAGAGATTGTGATGGAGAGACGATGAAGATATCATTAACCATTCCCAAATGGTGGTGGAAGGATGCTATATTCGTATCATTTTACTGACCTAATAGCAAACAGGAATCGATATGCCTATCACCAATGCTGTTTGTATGAGGTGTTATATCATCAAGTTCCTCCTGCTGACGTATTGATGCAACTGATGATGCGTGACGTGAAAACAAGAAGTTTGTAATAAGTGAGTGATTGTGGGGAAGATTCTATAAAATATCTATTGTAGCCCCATAGTAAAATCATGTAGAATATACAGGTATAGGTAGTAAATCATATGAAATTATTTACAGGGACGCCAAAGGTCCTGCCTATACTAAGCTCCAAAAAGGCATGGATACGCGACCGACACAAGATCGTGTGCGTGAGAGTATTTGTAATGTCACTACAAAGTCGGAGAGGATTTTTGAGACTCAGTGTTATGATCTATTTTCAGGTGCCGGTGCATTAGCTATAGAGTCCTTAAGTCGAGGTGCTAGTCATACTAGTATCGGTAGATATACGTACTGATACATACATCAAAAAGAATGCACAGCATTGTAAGGTAGAAGAACGATTGAAGATTCTTGAAATGTACGATGGAAGCTGCACTTTCACTGACTAGGAAAACAGTTTCAGCTAATTTTTCTAGATCCTCCTTAGTGAAAAAAGGGTATGTCTAAAAACATTTAGACTTAGTGGAAGAATTTCGATTACTTACCGAAGATGGCATAATTATAGAACGCCATAAGAATGAAACATTAGAATTATTGCCCAAGTGGGTGGTTGTAAAAAGCCTTATCCTTTGGGTATACTGCGTTGACATATTATGTCGAGAACCATAGAAAGGGGCTTGTGCCGTGAGAAAGTGGAGTCTGTCCAGGTAGTTTTGATCCTGTTGCAAAATGGACATATAGATATATTTGAGCGAGCTAGTAAATTAGTCGATAAGTTAACTCATAGTGATTTTAGAAAATCCGAATAAAGTATTTATTTACCTTGGATGAACAGGCAGAGCTAATTCGCCAATCGAGTAGCACATATCTCAAATGTTGAAGTAGATTTTGGGACTGGTTTGTTGAATCGACTACGTGAAATCAAGAGAGATAGCAGTATTATTCGTGGATTACGTGCACTAAAGTGACTTTTGAATACGAGTTTTCAGCGAGCTTATTTTCAAAATATTGGATGATGATATTGAAAACTGTTTTTATTATACTAATAAATATGCCTTGTAAGTTCTTACAGGTGCTGAGAATTAGCTAGGCACGGTGAGTAAATTAGAAGGTTTAGTACTGCGGTTTCAGGAAACAAGCTCAGAAGATAAATTTAAAACAGTGGAAGAAAATAGGAGGATACTATGAGAACAGAAAAGTTATTAGAAGAATTAGAGAATTTGATTGTTACTAGCAATAATATGATTATGATTCACAAAAAATTAATTGAAGAAGAAGAAATTATGCGTATAGTCGATGCTGTAACAGAATCTCTACCTCTTGAATTTGAGAAGAATCTCGCTCGCATTGTAGGAGCGTGATCGTATTGTGCGGAAGGTCAAAAGCAAGCGAGATGCCTTTGATTGAATCAAGCGAAAGAATATATTCAAAAGTTAACAGAAGAAAGTGAATTAGTGAAACAAGCACAAGAACATGCTAATCATATTATTGCAGAAGCAAATAAATCTCTGAAGAGCTTTAAAAATAGTTCTATTCAATATACTAGTGATGTGTGTTTAAATATGTAGAATCAAATTCTAGAGCAGTACTTTAGAAGCATTGCAAGAAAATCGTCAAAACATTATATAAATAATCTAACTTGAGACTGTAGCAGTTTATTGTGGCAGTCTCTTTTTGCTTTTAGTGTTAGATGGGTATAGTTGTTCGTATATTTTAAAATATTAGACTCAAAAAGAAAATAAAGGAGTTTTTGATGTTAAGTCGAATACTAACAATATAAGTTTCATGTATTAATAAGAGGAGGTATACTATGAATTCTGAAATTCGTAATGGCCACGAGTATATTGATGAAGTAAAGATTTGATTTGTAGAGTATGTTGATCCTTGGGTGTATCCGCTAGTGTAAGAGAGTTTTATGGACTGGAAGAGAGTACAAAGGTGAAGGTGAGGCTTTTGTATATTGCTTCTTTATTGATAATAAACCAGCTGGCTGTGGCTTTACGTTATGTAGATAGTAAAACAGCTGCTATGAAACGTCTGTATGTGCGTCCTGCTTTTAGGCATAGCTCTTTAGGTACGAATATGGCAAAAGCTAGTAGTAGAAGATGCCCGTGAATTTGGGTATAAAACGCTGTTATTAGATACATTGCCTAGTATGGAAAATGCAAAAGACCTGTATACCACATTAGGCTTTTAAAAGTTGGATGATACCCAAAAATTGGTGAAAACTGTAGTTCATTTATCTTTTGCCTTTGTAGAGGTGCAATGTTGATGGAATAATGACTGCTGATATAAAGCAGCTGTAACAAATTGTGTGCTTTATGCAGTTGTTTACAGCTTTTTCTAAGATAACATATCTTGAACTTTATTGGATAAAATATGGATGTATTGCTAGAAAGATACTGTATAATAGGGTAAGTATGATTGTTTCTATCGATAGGGTTAGTTCTGTAGGAAGGTGAGGCCTTTGAAAGGTAAACATATTGTGGTAGGCGTAACAGCAGGGATTGCAGCCTATAAAGCAGTGGATTTAGTAGGCCGTTTATATAAAGCGGGGGCAGAAGTGAAAGTAGTCACGTGACGAGGAATGCTACTAAATTTGTGAGTCCTCTGTGTTTGGAGAAATTAGCAAAGCATAAAGTGGCTGTAGAAATGTTTGAAAATATACAGGATTGGAATGTAGAACACATATCCTATGCAACTTGGGCAGATGCCTCTGTGGTAGCACCAGCTACAGCTATTATGCTTGCGAAGATGGCACATGGCATTGCAGATGATATGTTATCTACACAATCTGTTGTAGCCTAACGGCTCCAGTGTTTTGTATGTCCAGCTACTGAATAGTCAATAACATAGTGCCCATCCAACTGTGGAGGAAAAATTTAACTACCGCTGACGGAGGAGCGTCCATGTGTTTGGAGCCAGATAGTGGACTTCTAGCATGTGGGGGTAGAAGGAAAAAGGTAGATTACGGATCCGCAAAAATTATGGATTAGGTGTGGACTTTCATTTAGGGAAAAACTAAATTAAAAGGAGTAGAAACAGGTTATTGTTAGTGCTGGTGGTACGCAAGAGGCTATCGATCCTGTTGGAGATATATTACGAATCGATCTGAGTGGAAAAATGGGATATGCAGTGGCGTTGAAAGCGGCCCAAGCGGGCGCTAAAACAATTTCTAGTGTCTGCCCCAGCTGATCTTGCTGTACCGATTGGGGTAGAGAGCGTATCATAGTTCCGGTCCTATGCGAGATGAAAGAGGCAATCGATAGTCACTATGACTCTGCAGATGCTGTGATTATGGCAGCAGCTGTAGCGGATTACAGTGTGGCGAGAAGTAGCCGATAATAAAATAAAACAAGAAACAATGAGGTTAGAATTGGTTTAAAACCCGGATATATTATCTGGATTAGGAGAGCGTACATCAAAAATTAATTGTTTCGCAGCAGAAACCCAGGATGTCATTTCTATGGAAAGAAAAGGTGCAGTGAAGAGCATTTAGATGAAGTTGGTAGCCAATGATGTGAGTAAGTTAAATGCAGGATTTGATGTAGATACAAAATGAAGTGACCTATTTATCCAGGCGAACAAATAGTTGCATTACTAATATGTTTAAAACTAGATGTAGCAGAATCGTATCATTCAAGCGCTTTGGCAGACTTATAATTTTATGCTATAATTCTTGATAGTGATTTTAAACTAAGTATTATATGTATATTTCAAGTCTCTATCAAGAGTAGTGGAGGGAGAGGCCCTTTGAAGCTACAGCAAACCATTCCTTCAGGGGAGAAGGTGCAAATCCAACGCATCTTTGATCGGAAGATGGGGATCTGATCCTCATCTCGGATGAGGAATTTTATGTGGAGGTTTATTCATGGCAGACATGTATTTTTCACTTCTGAATCTGTAACAGAAGGTCATCCAGACAAAAGTGCTGACCAAATTTCAGATGCTGTATTGGATGCTATTTTAGAAAAAGATCCAACAGCTATACGTTGCTTGTAGAAACATTAGTAACTCAGGACAAGTTCATGTAGTAGGCGAAAATTACTACAAAAACGTGTGTAGATATTCCTCATATTATGTTCGTGATACAATTCGTGAAATCGGATATACACTTAAAATTTTGGCTTTTGATGCGGATACTTGTGGCGTTAATGTGGCGATTGATGAACAATCTGCAGATATCGCAATGGGCGTAGATGAAGCATTGGAATCTCTGCTAAGGCGGCAGTGATGCGTTCGATAAAAATCGGTGCTGTGTGACTTTCAAGGTATGATGTTTGGTTTCGCATCTAGTGAAACTGAAGAGCTAATGCCTATGCCTATTAGCTTGGCGCATCGTTTATCTCATCAATTAACAAAAGTTCGTAAAGATGGTACATGCTGCCTACCTTCGTCCAGATGGTGAAAACACAGCAACAGTAGAATATACGTCGATGGCGAAGCCAAAACGCATTGAAACAATCATGTATTTCTGCTACAACATGGTCCAGAAGTGACATTGGAACGAAAATACGACTGATATTAAAAATATGTTATCGATCCGGTGCTTCCAGAAGGATTTATTGATGAAAATACTACATATTTCATCAACCCAACTGAGTCGTTTCTCGTAATCGGTGGTCTACAAGAGTGATGCTGGTTTGACTGGTCGTAAAATTATCGTAGATACTTTGGCGGCATGGCTCGTCATGCGTGGTGGAGCTCTCGGTAAAAGATCCACAAAGTGTTGACCGTTCTGGCAGCATATGCGAGCTCGTTACGTAGCCAAAATCATCGTAGCAGCTGGTCTGCTGATAAATGTGGAGTACAAGTGAGCTTACGCAATTGGTGTAGCTAAACCCTGTATCTATCATGGTGGAAACATTTGTATGCACAAAAATCAGAAACGAAGAAAATCTCTAGCATTAGTAAGCAAACATTTTGGATCTTCGTCCAGCAGGTATCATCGAAATATTAGACCTGTTGAAACCACATTACAAAAACTGCTGCTTATGGTCATTTTGGTCGTACTGACGTAGACCTTCCCGTGGGAAACGTACCAGATAAAGCAGAAGTACTTCATAGAGGCTGGTTTATAATCGGTAAAAAGATTTCTAGTTGGCTTTTGCGTGATACATATATAGAGGATAGAGGCGTATGTCTCTGTCCTCTATTTGTTATTCCAATTGTCGTGTATATAAACCATAATAGCCTAAGCTGTCATGCATATACTTGTTATAAATGTTAAGATTAGCATACCAACTATTTTTCTCTATAAAGCTTTACAAGAAATTTGACATGCTAATATTCAGAACTCAAGTATGAGTAGTATGAATAATGGATATAAACGTGGTATAATGAAGAGTGTTTAGTCAGGAGGTTACTGATGCGTTTAGGAGAAATTATTATTAACTCGTCCTGCAGAAACAATTGAACAACTCAACCTATGAAATACCTGAATCTTTTTGGGGAGGTAGTTATTGGAACTCGTAGCAGTTCCGTTGGGGAGCTTTCCAAAGAAGAGGGATTCTTGTAGGTTATTGTGACATAGAAAAATCCACCATTTGTGATTAAACCTATATTAGCCGTGTTAGATCCAACGCCTTGGTTTTCATCGGAATGCTGGAGTACAGCTCGTAAGCTAAAGTGAGTATTACCTATGCACCTTTGCAGAGGCATTAAGCTGATTTACTGTGGATAAAAGTAAGATTAAAATCTTATGACAGACCAAAAATGGAATGTGCTTGTGCCTATAGGGACCCTTTCACGTAGAACTATTCGGTGTGAGGAAACAAAAGCAGCGTTTGTTGGCGGAATACTTAGTAGAGCATGGAGCAACTCGGTGAGTACTTTGCGATTGGCAGGATTTAGTTTGCCTGTTATTAAGCAAGTTAAAAAGAATCTTCCATATCGATGTAGAAATGGCGTTATACAATGACGAAAAACGCGCTATGAGGAAGTTGTGGATAGTATAGACATTCCTTTGACAGAAGCCCAGCAGTCTGTATACGATCCTATTCAAGAATGCATTACAATCATACAAACAAACTTTTGCTGCATGGTGAAACAGGTAGCGGAAAAACGCAAGTATATCTAAAAAGCTGCGCAAGAAACGATACGACAAGATAAGATTGCTATTATTTTAGTTCCAGAAATTGCTTTTAACGACGCAAATTGTAAGACGATTTCGTAGAAAAGTTTTGGCCACGAAGTTGTGGTTTCCATAGGTCAGTTAACAAAAATCGGAACGTTATAACAATTGGGAAACGTTTACGCCGAAAAGATAGCCATATTATTATTGGTGCTCGTTCTGCAGTATTCGCACCCACGGAAGATATTGGTCTAATTGTAATAGATGAAGAACATGACCCATCTTATAAACAACAAGATATGACTCGCCACGATGCACGCATGGTGGCAAGATGGCGTAGTGAAACTCATCAATGTCCAATTATTTTTGGATCTCGCAACACCGTCTATACGTACCTATTATTTAGCAGACAAAAGGTATCTATCAGTTACTATCCTTAAAGCATCGAATTTTTCATCAACCTATGCCGAATATAACTGTTGTGGATATGAAAGAAGAAATGTTCTATGGGAATTATTCCGTATTTTCTATGGCATTGGATACGTTAATTCGAGAAACGCTACAGAAACGGGAGCAAAATGATTCTTTTATTGAATCGAAGAGGTCATAGTACATTTGTGATGTGTCGAGATTGTGGTAAGCCTATCCAATGCCCCTCACTGTGATATATCTATGGTGTATCATCAAGCGGGACAGGATTTGCGTTGTCATTATTGTGACCATCATGAAAGGGTTCCTCAAGTTTGCCCGCATTGTGGTAGCCGTAAGATTAAATTTTTTGGTACGGGCACACAAAAGGTAGAAGAAGAATTAGCAAAACGATTTCCGCAAGCTAGAATTGCTCGTTTAGATCAAGATACGACATCTAAAAAGGTGAATCTCAACGTATTTTGGATGCCTTGGTGCCGGACAATATGATATTTTTATTTGGTACGCAGATGGTGGCAAAAAGGCCATGATTTTTCGAATGTTACCGAGTAGGAACGATTACAGCTGATTCTGTCTTGCATATCCCTGTGTATAGCAGCCTCTGAAAGAACATTTAATTTGCTAATACAAGCGGCTGGTCGAGCAGGTCGTGGTGATAAACCAGGAAAAGTAGTAGTACAAACTTATAGCCCCGAACATTATACTATTCAGCACAGTACACACCATGATTATATTAGCTTTTATAAAGAAGAATTGAAGCACAGCGTTGTTGTATCCACCAATCGGTGAAATGATCAAGCAACCACTTTTATTGGATGAAAAGCTTTCATAGTACGAACAAGAGCGACAGAATTGGCTAACACTTCGCCAGGCTTGTGTGGGTCAGTGCATTGATATACTAGGCCCTATGAAAATGGCGCCGCAAAGATACGAGATATGTATCGACTTTGTATTATGATCCGTGGGATTGATTTATCAAAAGTAAAATCATACATGTATCATTCAGATATATTTACATTGCCCCATATCTATATAGATGTGGATCCAGTATAGGAGGGAATATGGCAGTTTTAGAAGTAATGAAAACAGGTCATCCTGTATTAAAACAAATTGCAGAACCAGTAGAGTTTGTAAATATTCGTCAATTATTAGATGATATGGCGGAAACGATGTATAAAACAGATGGTGTAGGTTTAGGCGGCACCACAGGTCAATGTATCCAAACGAATTATATTGTTAGATGATGGAAATGGATTAATCAAGTAATCAACCCAGAAATCGTGAAAAAGAAGGCTCTCAAGTAGGGTTAGAAGGTTGTTTGAGCGTACCTGAACTATTTTGGCGATGTAGAGCGGTACGATAAAAATTGAAGTACATGGTATCAATCAGTAATAATAAAAAGATTAAAATTAAAGCAGAAGGATTTTGGAGCGTATTTTCAACATGAAACTGACCATTTGAATGGCATTTATTTGGTGGAAAAAGTTAGTGAATCCCCAATGAGATTTTTATCCATAAAAAGGAACAACAATAATGAATCCATTACGTATAGTGTTATGGGAACCTCAGATATAGCAGTTCCAACCTTACAGGCATTAATCGATAGTCTCATTCCGTAGTAGGTGTGCCAACCAGATAAGCTTTTCGAAAAGGGCGGTAATAAATTGCAATGCCACCGACAAAAGAATTGGCGTTACAGTCATGACATTCCTGTATACCAAACCGAAATCTTTGCGCAATGAGGAAGCAGAGGAATTGTTGCAAACTTTGGCTCCTGATATATTGTCGTAGTTATTGCTCTATGGTAAAATTTTTTACCTCGTGGCTCATTCATCAACCTCCATTGGGGTGCATTAATTTACATGCCTCTTATTACCAAAGTTTAGAGTGCAGCACCAATATAATATGCGATTCTTCATGAAGAATCAGAAACTGAGTATGACGTGATTATGCATATGGATGAAGGCTTAGATACAGGTGATATTTTGCTAATGGAACGCATTCCAGTGACAGAAGATGATACATCTGGTGCCACTACTGCCTTAGCACAATTAGGGGCACAAATGATTGTACCAGCTGTAGATGCTTTACAAGCAGGTACATTAACAAGAATCCCTCAAAAATCATGAAGAAGCCATTGAAACAGGAAAAATTACAAAAGAGATGGGGCATCTTAATTTTACAGAACCAGCACACAACATTAGCTGCGAAAATTAGAGCGTTCAATCCAAGCCCTGGGTGTTATAGCATTCTTAGAGGGAAAAACGGATTAAGTTCTGGCATGCAGTGATCCTACATCCAAATATAGCCCTGCCCTGAGAATTTAGAAGGCCTGCGGATATCCAAAAGAGGGAACCATAGTAAACGTAGATAAAGAGTCTTTCAGTATTTTTACTAGTCGTGGCGTCTCTACGTGTCACTGAGGTGCAAACAGACAATAAAACGAATGAAGTGCTGGTGATTTTGTCGTGGTCATCAGTTAGCAGTAGGAGCTTGTTTTGGCGATGAATAAATCTTATCGTCTGTATTTAACGGTGACGGCTGTGGCAGTGCTATTGATTTCCATGGTATGGGGTTGATAGTCTGGATGATGCATCCAAGTTTATCTCAATGTAGGGACCTATTGCAGGAGCTTTATTTGGAGAGCACACATTGATACCCATATTGATAGGGTGGCTCCGTATGGATATACATGGTATTAGTTACAATGTACTCTATACAACATCCGATTCTACTAGGGCGACCGTCTAATCGTGGGTTATATCTTTTATTTCCTTTGGTGACGGTCTTAGCGCGATGTTGTGATATACCATGATGAAGTGAGTCAACTTAATTGCGTTAATCAATCATCTTATGAGTACTCAAGCATATCGGAACCAGAACGTTATTATGCCACCGCACTGCATAGTGAACTATCTAGCTGTGTACATAAAGTGACTACAGATGTAGTATCATGAAGCGTTGTGGCGGTTGCCAAGTAGGAACCTTTGCAGGATATTGCAGATACTATGGATGTCATTTTGTGGTCAGTTGAGCAGGTGGTACATTACATGGCGTTTAAAGAAATCAAGGAAATTCCCGCCTCAAGCGATTGTGGCGGATTGCCTGTGAAAGAGACTTAGTCAGTGGTATGGCAGATGTGTTTCCATTCCCGTGATTGGTGTCTCTAAATGAACGACCTTGTGAATCGTTGTTGTAATACGAGAGTCAACAGAGAAGACATTAGACTTGTCATAGAGAGCGTTACTGTATGAAACGAACAAAAGAAAAGAACATAAAAATATTCGGCGCCTAGCTATGAAAGCCTTTGTAGATATTTCATAGAGATAAGAGTATGCCAATATTGTATTGCCTCAGATATATGATACAAGAAAGACTAGAAGATTTAGATCGTAGATTCTTATAGAATTGGTATAGGTGCGGTACGTCGCCAAAAGCTATTTAGGATGGGGTTATCGTTCATTTTACCAAGCCAGTTAAAATTATCTCCTTTTTGTTTTAGAGATTCTTAGACTGGTGTACCAATTACTCTATATGGATAAGTGTACCATCGAGTGCTGCTAGGTAAATGAAAGCGTAAAAACTTGCAGAAAAGTAGCCCCTGGTACAGATCGATTTGTCAATGCTGTACTTTCGTAATGTAGACAGCAACGTGAAGATATTTGCGTGATGTCTCTTAGCTTAATCCAGAAGAGGAGCGGATTGCCATATTTTATAATCAACCTCTTTGGTTAGTCCGTTTGAGGATGACCAACGTGGGATAGAAGATGAGCATCTGTGAATGGTCTAATGAAACGTCTCTGCTGACAGCATGAGTGAATAATTACGAATCAGTCAGCAGATTTATTAAAAGAGCTTTTTACAGGCAAGATTGGGTAGGCAGGCTTTCAGTCATGATTCCAGATGCGATTATAATTAGAATCACATAAAGGTGACAATTACAGGAAGCAAAATGGGTCCAAGAGGATTGATGACATTTTATGGACGAGCATCATATGAGCATGTGGCACGCTGACAACCTCAACAACATATGCAGATTTTGGATACCTGGCAGCTACTGGGAGTGTAAAACATCAATGGCGTCTCATGGGCAATACAGGGATACTGCAGCACGGATATTCATGAGCATAAGTAGAACTAGTTACAGTTTAATGCTAAAGCGACATGGTTCAGCTGTCAGACTCCGCAAGTGATGCTACAGTAAAAGAGGCACAATGGAAAGATTCTTTTTGATGCCGTACTAGTAGATGCAGCATGTTCAGGCCTAGAATTTTGGAGAAGAAACTTTCAGATATGCGTTGGAGAAAAGAGGAATCCCAATTACAGAGGTACCAAAGTTGCAGCAACAAATATTACAAAAATGCTAGTTCCTATGTAAAAAGTAGGAGGACATAGTATATTCTACATGTACTATAAATACTTTGGAAAAATGAGGAGGAAGATTTTAGAAGAAAACCCTAATTTCGTCTTAGAAGATGTGGCTCCACTGTTGCGTCTGCAGCAGAAGGCCCTATGGTGACGTTATTGCCACACGTATAGGTGATATGGACGGATTTTTATAGCCCGTTTACGTAAGGAGAGAGCATGATAGAATTAATTGACTTTCACTGCCAGCTTTAAGTAAAGTTGTGACAGATGGAGGGTTTCCCAAATTTAGAGCGAAACAGATTGCGGATTATATCTATCAACGTCACGCATTCTCTATGGAAGATATGCTGCAGCCCACAGGACAATGCATGAATGGCTCCAGCACCACTGTACGATTACATGCCTACAGTGTATGAGAATCTACTAGATTCAGATGGAAATACAAAAATTGTGCCTGATTGCGACGGTCATCAAGAAACGGTACTGAGTGAAAGCTAAACACTCATGGCAACTCTGTGTGTTTATCTTCCGAGTGGGATGTGCTTGGGATGTATGATTTGCATCTACCACGGAAGGTTTATCCGTAATCTAACAGTAGCTGAAATTGTAGGGCAGTATTACTATTTGAAAGTATCATTAAAGAAGAAGTGCACTCTATCGTTGTCATGTGGGATCAGGAGAGCCATTGCAAAAACTGATCAATACCATGGAAGCATTGCAAATTTATTCATGAAAAAGAAAGTGTTTAATATAGGCTACTGTCGCATGACGGTGTCCACTTGTGATTAGTGCCAAATATTTATCGTTTTGCAGAACTGGGCATGTCTATCACATTGGCATTATCTCTGCATGCCATGACAGATGAAAGTCGAAAGAAAATTATGCCTATACGGCGCCACCCGTATGCGTTACAAGATGTGCTAGATGCTGTGGCGGAGTATTATCGACGACTGATCATGCCGTGTCACTTTTGAATATATTTTGATTAAAGATGTGAGACGCCTTGAAAAGCGAAGCTCATGCGAACTAGGTGCGATTGCAAAAGAGTTTCCTCATTGTAATGTCAACTTAATTCCTGTCAATGGAAATGAGCATATTAATTTATATAAACCGTCATTAAAATCGTAGCAAGAATTTAAGTCCATTGTCGAATCTCACGGCGTCTGTGATGATTCGTAAAAGAAATGGGTGATGAAATTCAAGCAGCTTGTGGACAGTTGAAAGTACAAACATCAACTAAATCTTTGAAAGAAGGGATGTGATGATTGGTTTAGGAACTCAGTAAAACTCGGATTGGTTCGCCAACGTAATGAAGATCGTTTTATGCCCTAAGGACCACTACTCATTGTAGCAGATGGGATGGTGGCTATGCCGGTGGAGTATGCTAGACAATATGGTAGTCGATACCATTGCAGAGTAGGCGATAAGTGCACGAAATATCACTGAAGTACTAGAGAATGCATTCCTAAAAGCAAATCGCCGCATGGTCTATGAAAAGAGCCAATCCTACAAAAGAGCTAGAAGGTATGGGGACCACAGCGTTGTTGCGATACGTACAAAGAAGATGCCTCGTATTGGGCTCATGTAGAGATAGCTGCTTGTATCTGTATGGACAAGAAGCACATCGGATGACAAAGACTGCACCCTATGGTGCAGCAATTAGTGGAAGCAGAACAATTACTGAAGATGAAGTTATTCATCATCCGAAACGAAAATATGTTGACTCAGAGCCATCGGAGTGTATGAAACTAGAAGTGATGACAGGCGTAGTTGAAGTGCATCAGAATGACCGTATCCTATTATGTGGTGACGAGCTTTTATCTGGTTATATTGAAGAATCTAAGATTGAACAAGTACTTTCAGAAGAAAATAATGAAAGTAGAGCTTTGGAAGATTTAGTGCACCTTGTATGATGCGGGAGCACGAGATAATGTAACATAATCGTACTTGGACGTATATAAAGAGTGACTTATGGATAGACATATGATTAGTAGGATTGGTCTTTGACAATCGCTGTGTATGCAACAGAAGATAGCGTTGGTGGCATGGGCTGATGTATATCGTGGGAAAGACACACTATTGGGACGACTGTGGCTATTAAATTCTGCATCAAAATTTTGGTGAGCTGATTGCGACTTTAAGCTGCTTTAAACGTGAAGCGCAAGCAGGAAACTAAATCATCCGAATGTAGTGAGCATGTACGATGTTTGGATTTGATCAAGGCTTTTCATTTATGTTATTGTGGAATATGTATCTGGATGTACGTTGAAAAGAATATATTCAGCATCATGGGGCGATCGGGTGACAGTGCAAAGACGGTAAAAATTACGGTAGCTATTGCAGAGGGCTGAGCACGCTCATGATGCGTTATTGTCCACTGTGATGTAAAGCTCATAATATATTGATTACTGACTCTGGTCGTGTGAAAGTAACGGATTTTGGTATTGCCAGAGCTCATTACCACTCTGCTACACACTATGATGTCTGCGATTCGTTGACAGCTAATTATATTTCTCAGAACAAGCTAGCGGCAAGAGTATCAATGTGAGCACAGATATTATTCATTGGGTGTTGTTCTCTAGTGAATTATTAATCAGGAGAGGTTCCTTTAGGAGGAGAAACACCTGTTAGCGTAGCCTACAACATGTGAAAGACGAGTGATAGCTCCACGAATTAAAATGCCATGATTCCTCCTCAGTTAGAGCAGGTGGTATTGATAGCACAGAAAAGAAACCGCAAAAGATTTGGATCCATTTCGAAATGATTCCAAGCCTTGCGGATGTCTTTAGGGATATCGTGGAGTGCACATCCGCACGACAATACAACATGATTTTTGCACTAAGTTTTACCACCGTTAGAGACTGAAGTACTGGAAGAAGAGGATGAAGCACAAAACGGAGATATTAGCGAAATTAGGTAGCTTTACCACAAAAATATGTTATCGGTGGTGCTGTGTTGCCTTCTTACTAGCCTTTTTATGGGCCTTTTGAGCTTTGGCAACTTCTGGAGTAACTCTACTGTGGACGTGCCAAATGTGGTGAGGTAAACAGTTAAGTGATAGCTCAAGTATTGTTAGAGGAGCGTCATCTACGTGTATCTAGTTCAGAAGTAACTATTCGGATGTACCAGCAGGACAGGTCATTTCACAAAGCCCTGAACCAGGGAATCAGTAAAAGAACAACGTATGGTGCATTTTGGTTGTCAGCAAAGGTGCGGGGATATTACTATACCGGACTTTACAAGGTACTGAGCTTGACCAAACTAGAGAAAAATTGAAAAAGCCTTAGGTTTGTCAATGGCAAGATATCTTGCAAAGTGATACTAGTAAAGATGATGGAGTTGGTGATTAGTCACAAGGCCACAAGCTGGTGGAAAAAGCATCTAAAGGGGCGACTGTTGATGTACAATTAATCAAACTGAGTCAGACCATGGTAGAATTCCTAACGTAGTGGGATGACCATTAAAGAAGCGAAAGAAGCTTTAGAATTTTAGGATCAGAGTATAGAAAATTTCAGGTTCTAATGAGAGACTCTGCCATTGTTAGGCTGTCAGCCCCTACTCCGGGGTCATCAGTGAAGCGCGATGAAAGCATTACTTTGGTAGGACAGCCAAAGATGGTCAAAAGATGGATCAATGCTAAACAAGGAGCTACGAAAGGTGTTGTGGATGCATGTGAGTGCCAAATGGACTTCACAACATGTGAAATTAGATATCCTTGATGATGATGAGTCAGACATGTTGTGTGGCAAATTGGGCACTAATGCGCCAGGAGACCGCATTATAAAAGTGTGTCTGGATCGGGTAATGTACGAGTTGAGGTTTGCACATCGTGCATTAGTACAAGAGCAATCCTTATAGGAGAAACTGTGAGCACAGTGTTGTAAATTAAGAATATGAATGGCTACTTTTATGTGCAAACTCCAAGTGGAGATGTACATGAATGTAAGGTTCGATGACGTTGAAAAAGAACGGTATTCTCTCTAGTAGGAGATAGCGGTCAGCGATCACAGACGATGGGTTGGATTAACACTATGTGAAGAGTAGAAGAAATTCATTGCGTAGACCAGCCATTGCCAATATCGACCAAGTGATGTGGTAGTAGCACGACGAGTCTGATATTCATCCTGTATTAGGCTGGATCGTTTATTGGTGATGATTCATCATAGTAATATCCCTCAGTACTAGTGATTGATAAATATGATTTGCACTACGGAAGATACGGTGAAATTAAAAATCAGTATATGATTGCTATACTGTACTCGTAGCGTCGACATATACCGAGTGAAGGTGATTGAGGAATTACGCCTACATATTACATGGTAAAAATCAGCGCCTTTTGCTGGTCCTTCTGGGGTGGGGAAAAGTAGTTTGCTCAATGCAGTGGATCCGAACTTTGCCTTTCAAACGGAGCAGTTGCATAAGATTAAACAATGGACGCCATGCGCCATGCCTCTTTATCGGTTTAGATGAAAGTTCATTTATCATGGATACACCAGGATTTTTCAGCTCTGGATCATCACAGGGATGGATGTGGAAGAGTTAATGATACATTTCCCGAGGTTTGGTGACCATGATAAAGGATGCTGAGTCTTGCTCACATAGTCATGGAACCGATTTGTCTCTGTAGAAGATGCCTTAGCTGGTGGTCAGATTAGTGAACAGAGATACCAGTCCTATTTGACTATAAAATCAGAACTTGAAGATCAAAGGAGACGATAAAATGATTCAAATTGCCCCATCTCATGTGTATTTCGGCAGATTTTTTCTAATTTACGAGAAGACATGTACTAATGAAGAAGGTGGTGCGTGACCTTATTACATTGATGTGATGGATGGACATTTTGTACCAAACTTAACATTTGAAAGTGCGCCTGTAGTAAAAGCGTTGCGCCACGCATACGAAGTTGCCTTTTGATGTACATTTAATGGTGGACCCAGGGGATTATCGTAGAAGAATATGCCAAGATAGGGTGGAGTATTTTGACCTTTTCATTGGGAAGCTGTACCGCATGCACATCGTTTGATTCAGGCTATTAAAGCGACTGGGATGAAAGCCGGTGTTTTTCAACCATCTACGCCAGTATCCTTGCTGGAAGATATTGCAGAAGATTTAGATTTAATTTAATTATGAGCGTAAACCCAGGCTTTGGAGGTCAATCATTCATTCATAACGCAGTGAGTAAAAACAAGCTCGTGAATTATTGGACCCTGTAGGGCTACTAAAAGCGATGTTGTAGAAGTAGATGGTGGCATTAACTTGAAACAGCCCCTTTAGTACGTGAAGCAGGTGCTACTTTATTAGTGGCTGGCTCTGCTGCATTCAGTGCAGAAGATAGAGCGATGATGATTGCCAAATTACGAGGCTAATATGATTCAGTAGGTACAGATATCATCAGAAATTCATCGCATGGAACAAAGCTATTGGACGAGATAGTTTTTGAGCGAGTATTTACGGACTATAGAGCGAAAGCTATGCATGGGACGTAACAAACAGGGCAGCAGCGTCCTTTTGCGGGCATCTTTGCAGCTAAAGAGTTTGTAAAAAGCATTGAGTACGGGGTTTCATCAGTTCTTGGCTTAGGATATTGAGATTACTCACGATGCATGGGGGCACCAGTCTACCTGTTACCAGGCTATTTTGGACAACAAATGAAAGCCTTTAGGATATGAAACTGATGCAGATTTCCATTAGTCATTGTCGTGAATATGCATGAGTACTGCTCATTGCATATTAGAGGATAGAGGCCTATGCTGACTAACACCAAAAACAAGTTAACATAGAGATCAATATATTGAAAGTTTAGGGCTTCCAGTATCTCATTTGATGGAACAAGCAGGACGATCTGTGTTTGAGTGTCGTACATAGATATATACGAGAGTGTAAGGCCCAAGGGTTTTTATTTTCGCTGGCATTAGTAATAACGAGTGGTGATGCCTTAGTGTGATACCGATTGCTACAGAAGTGCCTGAAGTGAATCCTATGTTGTTGTGTTAGTAAACCCAAAAAGAAGGTTCTCTTTTGTTTCAACAATGGAAGGTATACATACCTTTTAAAAGATCACTGATTGTGACTGATGAGATGATGATGATCTAATGGGAATCTAATACCTTCCATATATTACAGGATGTAAGCATTGCGTAGATGGTGTGTTTGGCACCGGCTTTCACGGTGAATTACCAGAACAAATAGCAGCTATTTTTAAACAATGTAAGGAATGGCAATTCATAGCAGAGACAAGAACATGTATAGCCATCGATATTCCTAGTGGTGTAAATGACTAACAGGAAATGCTGACGTCTCCTCATTCAGGGCAGATGAAACAATTACATTATTAGCCCCTAAGAGTGGGAATGCTTTTTCTATGCGGGTAGAGAACATGTAGGACATATGAGTATCGGCAGTATCGGATACCCTTTTCCGCATCATGCCTTAGGAGAATCGGGTAATAGTTGGCAAGAAATCTATTGGAATAACGCAGAGTCCTTACATGTAGTTCCTCGTTCACCTATTGCCCATAAAGGGACCAATGGTCACGTCTCATATTGTCAGTGGCTCTCCAGGAGTTTATGGAGCACCTAGTAAGTGCTGAAGGAGCGTCACGCAGTGGAGCTGGAAAGGTTACTATTGTATCTAGACCTGATGAATTAGATGCATTACGGTCCTTGAGTCGCCCTGAAATGATGATACGTAGTAGTGATGTAGAACAATTAGATGGGAATAGCACAGTAGTCATTTGGCCCTGGTGGTGGAAGAAGTAATAGCGATAAGAAACATTTACTTCAATGGATAGCAATCTCGTTACAGAAAGCCACATGGTAATTGATGCAGACGGACTCATGGCGGTTGCTAGTCATCTATCAGTGTTAAAACAAATGCTCCTGCGCGGTAAAAAAGAGCGAGTGGTTGTCCTAACACCGCATTTAGGTGAATTCTCTGCGCTTACAGGAAAAAGTATCGGAGAGCTTAACAAAGATCCTATTGGATATGCTAGTGACTTTGCGAAAGAGCATAGTGTGTATGTTGTCCTAAAAGGACAGCCAACGATTCTTGCAACTCCATTTGATAGAGTATATATAATGACAACAGGTAACCCATATGGGAACTGGGAGCATGGGTGATGTATTGGCAGGTGTTATTGCTTCCCTATTGAATCAAGAACAAAAACTCTACAAACGCTTATAAATATTGCTATATGCACATAGTAGTGCTGGAGATCTAGCACCAGAGGATTGTGGTCTCAGGCTTTACTCCTACGGAGGTAGCACAACGAATTGGTCGTGTACTACGAACAATCGAGGGATACAAGCAAGTTTTAACACTGTAATAATTGTTGTAACATATAGAGGTTAGAAAGCACTTAAATATGAAAAAAACAATATATAAATATCTACTCTTATTAGGCGTGTATAGTGGTAGCACTACTAAGTCTGAGTGGGCTGTGGAAAAAGAACTTTCACAGGTGAATGCAAACCTGCAAAGACAGAGGTCAGTCAATCTTCGCAAGTACAATTGGAATCATGAAGGTTCATGTATGGATATCGGACAAGGAGATGCAATTTTACCCAAAATTGGGGATAAGTTTTCATGATTGATACTGGTGATATTGAGCATAGACCACAGGTGTAGCCTTATTATATGGTGTGAAAGAATTAGAAAATGTCATTTGACACATCCTCATGACCGGATCATATTGGTGGTTTCTCTTGCCACAGCCAGCAATCCCTATATAAACATGTCTATGATAATGGTATCGAAACCGATAGTGAAACTTATAGAACGTATTTAAAAACAATAGATACGAAACAGATTTATCGTGAAACACTTCAGAGTGCGATCGTTTAGATTTAGGTAATGGCGCTTATTTTGAGGTTTATGCCCCCATGGAAAGGGACGGATGACCGATAAAAAGGTGAAGTTCATCAAAATAATAACCCATTGTAGGTAAGCTGACATTCGGTAGAAATTCTCTATGCTCATGACTGGTGATGCTGAAAAGAAGAAGAAAGCGCGCCTCATTAAAAGAGCAAAAATACGAAAATGTCTAGTAAAATCTAAAAGTTGGACACCACTGGTAGTAATGGACGAATCAAAAAGATTTTATTCGTTCTGTTCTGGACCAGAAGCCGCTGTTATTTCTGCAGGTTTGCATAATTCTTATGGACATCCAGGGAGAAAGCTAGGCACGCTTATTAGAAGAAACATGTAGATATCATCGTCAATAGATACGATGGGAACTGGTTACCATTCGCACAAATGGTACAGACTATGATATTCAACGAGAACGATAATAGAGTGTACTAATCATTGATAAAGGAATGAGTGAACATGAATATAATTGTAACAGGCGGTGCCGGTTTTCACTGGATCACATCTAGTAGAGATTGATTCAAGAGGGCATCAGTATGCTTGTTATTGATAATTTCACAGCGGATTGCGGACATTTGTGAATGAACAAGCTGAATGTAGAATTAGATATACGAGATAAAAAGGTACATAAGGTGTTTGAAGACTTTCAACCAGACTATGCATATTTCATGAGAAGCAGCACAAACAGTAGTAGCAAGAATCCATGGTACATCCAACAGGAAGATTGTGATATCAATTAATGGGACTGTTGAATTTATTACAAGCCCTCAGTCAAAAGTGGGTGTATTCTATGCCATCTCTGTGCAGTATATGGTGGTAGAGGTATTACCTTTGACAGAAGAGTTGGCAGGAGTCCTCGTTCTTGCTATGGATTGACAAAATTAACTACGGGAAGGTTATTTGCATTTACCAAGAATCCTTTTGGATTGCCATATATTTGCTATCGCTATTCCAATGTATATGGACGTCAAGGCAACGGCGGTGGTGGCGTTGTTAGCATCTGCGAACATGTGAAGGAATGATGAAGATATCAAAATTTTTAGCGATGGTGAGCAAAACACGTGACTTTTGTCTATGTAGATGACGTAGTGGAAGCTAATATATTGGGATTAGACAATGATGCAATGTGATCAATGTAAGTACAGAATTGGAATTTCTGTGAGATGCTTTTAATCGACACTTTAGAAGATATTGCTAGCACTACTGTAACACGTCATTATGAAGAACACGCGCATTGGATATAAAACATTCTTTTATTGAGCACTGCCAAAAGCAAAACAATGTTTAGGTATATGCCGAAATGGACATTACAAAAAGGACTGAAAATACCTATCACTATGTGAAAGTAATAGATATTAGCATAAGAGCTTGTATAGCAAAGCTCTTTGTTATTATGGAGGAACTATGCAAATTAATACCGCAGTACTAGAAGTATTTGATTTACATCTTCTGTGTCTGCCTATTCAGACTAAGCGTAATGGATTAGTTGAGTACACCAGAAATACAGAGCTATCTTTGAAATGCATGTGATGAAAGCTACTGCAGGACCCTAGTGCGAGTCCGGATATATATCAGACAAAACACCATGGGGAGAAAAGGTAAAACAACTGGAAAATAGAAGTGTCTTTGTTAGAGTTTGGAAAAGACTTAGGAGATACCTTGTTTTACCTACCATGGTGCGCAAGCGATGGACCCGCGGCACCAGAGATATGACTGTTTGCGTGAAGCTCAAGCGAACAAGCCTATCTCTTTGCATTTTACTTTGTAAAAGCCCGGCGATGGCGTGATACATCAACTGATGTACTCGGGAAGAAAAGATGGTTCGTTAGTTACGTAAAACCGGTAGAACATCGTGCAGGCCATTACCTACGGTCCACACAAAATTATGTGCGATTTGTAAGCGCATAAACTCTCTGATATGTCCATACGCCTCTGAACCAAAAGGGCGGAATAATGATGGAGAGAAAATGGTCACTTTTGGAAGAACGAGATCTTTCCAGGTGACTCATTTCAATCCATCTTTCTAAAAGATACAGTGAAAAGTAGTGTACGTACTGTCAGATGTACTGCAATTTCTAAAGCTCACATGAGCAAGATGGCAGTGGCAGCTATAGTTTCAAAAACGATAAGAAGTTGCTATAGCGAAGAATGGAGAAGTATCGCCTGACATTAGAAGTACTGACATATTATTGAACAGGCGTATTTTGCTCTGAACTGACTATGAGAGCAGGGCCATGAGAGAGCCAGCAGAAGAGGACGTATTGGAACCATTGACAAGCAGTGAGTCGGACCTATGCTACTAGGTGGGAAACACAACAGAAATTAAAACGGATACGGGAGTATTGAACTTCATTTCCTGTGGAGGCACATGAGATCGTATCGAGACTTACAGAAATTTCAACGAATGAAAAATGGTACAAATTTGTCGTATTGAATTAAAGAATATTTGCAAAGATTACCACTAAATAGGGGTCTCACTGAGTAAAAGGACACACACACAATGCATTAGTCGCATTCTAGATACTCTCACCATATTGACTATGTGAAGTGTTTACTCTGGCCGAATGGTCGGAAGAACGTGAAGTGCAGGTGTCATGTGGCTGAATTCCGGCATCTCCACCAGAAACACGCAGATTTAAAACACTCGTGGGAAAGGCAATGCAGCAGGTCATGTAGTATTCTGTGTTTCCTGCAGAAGAATTAGACATGAAACAAAGCGCACGAGTGGGTGCGAAATATGAAATCGTAAGAAACTGATTGCGGTAGAAAGACTTAGCCACGTAACCGCGATACCTGCGGCAGGTGGCTCGCTCACCACTAGGGATGTGCTGCATTTCCTACTTGTGGATGTGATAGTATTGAGCTCCATTCCTATGGTCTATGTCGCGTGCAGGCCTGAGAATGCACGTGCAGTCAATCACAATCATTAGTGGGTATGAGAGCGGCACCATAGCGCCACTGACGATGCAAATGATATGGCAAAGAACATTATGCTGTTCGGTGAGGACACAATCCAGGGAATCTACGTGCATTGCTGACTGAGGTGCGTGGGAACAGTAGCTTTCCCGCGTACGCAGCCTAAGTCGTTACCTCACAGGCAGGCAAGCTAGCTGCTGGGCCCACGTAAAGCGTATGATAGCTACTAGTCTCGACTGCCCAAACAACGTAGAACAAAGAAAGCCATACGGTTGGGACTACATGAGCCCAGGGGAATATCTCTTAAGACACAGACGGATGACAGCTGTCGTGATTATGTGAGTCGGACCCAGAGTGAAGTCGCGCCGGTCAGACGGTATGTTTTGATATGAGGCGAAAAGTATGGCTCTGGAGGGCTGTCCCTTCCAGCATGATAGAAGCGCAGAGCTCTTGCGCAGTATCAGGCACGCATCAAGCGCAGGCTGATACGGTCTGGATCGTTATCGCGTCTCGCGTAGTGGACTATAGCATTGGACCATGGATATGCCTCACGCTCCCTCTATTGCGCGATTACATATGGGACATTTGAAATGTGGGCTACTAGGCAGACGAATGCTAAATAATCCATTAACAACCAATTGCGCGAGAACGAGATGAAGAGCGTTGCTTTCCAAAACAACTTCGCATCGATTTTCACAGTGCTGGGATATACGTTATAACGTAGTCGTGCACAGATGCACTAGCAAAAAGAAAGGTACTTTACTACAACACTGGTAGTGAAAATTTCTCATAAAACTCCTTTAATCTTCCATGATTTGATGTGGGAATAGAAAGGTATACTACAATCATACTTGTACATATGGAGGAAACGGATGAAACGCTCCAGCTGAGACTCTGGTTTTGGCGATGTATAACAAATGTGATTAACGCCTTTGATTGGCCGGAGTGACCGGAAACGAGATGTGAGCAAACTTGCGACATCTGCCATTTCCTGATGGCGTTTAACCGCAGCAGAAGAAACATCGCCGACGCGATGGTCTGTAGAAGCGTCACGTTTATCTAAAGGTGGAGACCCTGAGTTGGTATTATTCCGCATTACCATATGTAGTAGCAGGTCATGGTAATAATCCTACTGTGATGGCTAGATTAGATGATTTAGAAATAGAGCAAAGTAAGCACTGTGGTAAGTTTTGGTATTGGTGGCTCTTTCTTGGGAGGAAAGTACTATTTAGATGATACATTGTGGGAGTTTTGAGAACTCTATGAGTGATGAAGAGCGTACATTATCGCCCACGTATGTATTTTATGGCAGTAATAATGTTGACCCTGTGCGTACCCAGAAATTAATCAAGCCTTCAACGGGAATGGAAAAGAAAAACAATCGAGAAGACCATGCATGTGCCGAATGAGTATAAAGTATTATTGGTGTTAATTCTAAATCTGGCTCTACTATTGAACCAATGACAACTTTCATGATTGTGAAAAGAAGCTCTAGAAGTAGCTATGATTGATTATGGAAGTATTGGTCGTAACAGATCCTAGAGGTGATGAAAAGAAAAACATTACTTCATAAGCTAGCCATTGCAGAAGGGTGAGGAGACTCCATCTTCGCTGTACGAGATAGTATTGGTGAGTAGATTCTCTGTATTCTCTGAGTAGGCTTAGTAATCGGTGCTTTATTAGACTTTGATATTGCATGCCTGTTTAGAAGGCGCTAAAGCAGCAGATATAGCAGCTCGAAAGAGCAGGATGTATGGAAAAATCCAGCCTTGTTAAGTGGTGGTGTTAAAATATATTGGCTCTGAACAATATGGCCGTCATATTGAAGTGTTCATGCTATGCAGATCGCTTTTAAAATCCTATCAGATGAGTATGTAGATTATTAGCGGAATCCTTTAGGTAGAAAAGATGATAAATCTGGACACTATGGTCGTACTCAATTGTGCAGTAGGGACTACTGACATGCATGCACAAACACAGGAACATCAAGAAGGACGCTATGATAAGGTTGTGTCTTTTATCGATGTGGAAGATTGGCATGTCTCTTTAACAGTGCCACATATGTGTGGTCGATACAGTAGACCAGAAGCTCTAGCAGGTCTTGACTTAGGATTTATCAATCGTGCTGCCTTGGCATCGAATGCAGAGTCCCTAGCAAGTGATGGTCGATTTAATGGAACCTACCAAGTACCAACGATGAATGCCTTTCACTTAGGAGAACTGATGTTTACCATGTGTTGGGCCATCTATTTCGAAGGTCAATTAGCAGTGCGTGGATGCATTCAACCAACCAGGCGTAGAAGTGTATAAAAATTGTTAGGACCTAAACTTTCAAAAGCATAGGAGAAGTAAGAATGAATATTTTAGTGACAGGTGGCGCAGGATATATTGGTAGCCATACAGTACGTGCTCTATTGGGAGCGGGTCATACAGTGGTGATTGTGGATAACTTATCCAGAGGTCATAGGAGTCTATTCAGCAGGGGTACCATTCTATGAAATGGATCTTACAGACCCTGCATTAGGGGATGTTCTTGAAACACATCGCGTTGATGGTATATGCACTCAGCAGCACTCTCAAGTGGGCGAATGGCGTAAATCCATCTATCTATTATGAAAATAATGTAGTAGGCTCCTACCGTTTGGTAGAAACAGCTCGTAGCTACGGAGTGAATCGCTCGGTATTCTCTTCTACAGTGCAGCTGTGTATGGTGAACCAGAGGGCGGTGCCTATTACGGAAGATGCGAAATGGAATCCAACGAATGTGTATGGTCGTACCAAATTAATGATTGAAGATGATGCTTCGTGATTATAGTAAGATCTATGGATTTCAATTTGCCAGCGCTGCGGTCATTTCAATGCAGCTGTGCGGATCCATCTGGTGAATCATTGAAGAATCATACACCAGAAACATCTAATTCCTCTTATCATCGATGCAGCTGAGGTAGCGTGAGATCCATCACTGTACACGGTAGAGATTATGATACAGCAGATGGTACATGACACGTGACTATGTACATGTCAATGATCTGGCATCAGCTCATATTTTAGCTATGGAATATCTTTACAATGGCGGAGAATCAGACGTATTTAACCCTAGGCTCAGTCAATGGTTTCGAGTGTACATGAAATCATGGCGGCTACTAAAGAAGTAACAGGTGTAGATTTCCGTGTTGATTATGGTGAACGCCGTGCTGGGGATCCAGGAACCCTCATTGCATCTTCTGAAAAATCCATCGCAAAATTAGGTTGGAAACCTGTTCATAGTACAGCATAAGAAGTGATTCGCGATAGCTTTGGAATTGGCATCACCTACATCCTAAAGGATATTAATCGTATATAGGAGGGCATGATGAAAGTTTCATCTACGCAAGACCTCTACAATTACATAATGAAGTATATACGTATACACGGTCGTCTCTGTTTTTGGGGCGACCGTTTTATTGTGCCTCATTTGTTATCTAGGTTGGAGAGAGTCTGCTTGGTCAGAAGTAGAACAATTAGAAAGTCCTGTGCAAGCTCATCGTGAAAGGGATGTAATAGGACAAAATAAAAATGCAAAAATCGGATAAGTGGGAAGAAGATGGCAAAACTAAATCAGTACAAAGTGGGAAAAACATAAAGGACGTCAACAAGAAAAAGTTCCTCTAGAGGAAGATACAGATAAGGGTAAACTTATCTTTCTGATACAGGAGATGTAATACGTCCCTATCCTTTATTGGATACGTTTGCAAAGGAATTAACAGGTGCTAGTCTAAAAGCTATGTAGGTGCAGATACGAATAGCATGAGTGACATGAAAAAGGAAAGAAAAAGGTAATAAAAACATTATGGAAGGATATCTCCGTCCATGCCTATGGTGGTGATACAGGTAGAAACATGTATAGAGACATGCAGTAATGCCTGTAAAAGCGGCAGAGTACAACTGTTGGGGGATTATACAAGGGAGGTACCTGTAGCTGTGTTAGATATTAATGGAAATACTCATACTGTGTATGAAGGAGATGTAATTGATGGTGTGCAGGTGCATACGATCCATGATACAAAAGGTACAAATTCAAGTGAACGGTTCTACACAGTGGATAGAATAAAGGAGAAATAGAAATTATATAGAGTAAGAGGTAGAAATATAAAAGAAAAGGAGATACTATGTGGCATAGTAGCATCGTAAAAGGTCTAAAGCTGTCAATTCCTCTATCAACCTAGTATCGTTGGGTGATGGCATATGTATTAATAATGATACTTTTAGGGATTGTTCATGTAGATGCAGTACATATTATAAAGCAGATGTGCCGTTACGAACATTGGCAAACCATGTTAGAACGGACAAAACTTTCAGTGGGTAGGGCTAGATGCATTAGAGGAAAGGTTACCTTAAGTCAAGAGAAAGTTCAGGAAAGAGGCTATTAACAGTGGGATGGAGTTAGGTTTTTGGTGTGTATGAAGAAGGAGGAACATTTATTGTAGAGGGACGCCGCTGAAGAAAAAGAGCGACGACATGTGCGGAGAAGTCGTGCAGAGACGGCAACTCCTGAAGGGTTGAGATCTGGTTCAGTCCGTCATGCTAAAGAGCAGTACAGTGATACCAAGCACCAACTGAAAGTCATCTATTATGGGACGGTTCATGAAATTTTAGAAGTAGAAAATTACTTCGTCTTGGCATACAACACCGAAGCAGGTTCAGTTAGACGTGGCAGTACTGGCTATGGAAAAAGGCTATGCAAAAAGAATTAGGAGTACAATGGTCATTTCCAGGGTTACAAAGTTTCAGGACTTTCTATGCGCGAAAATCTGAGTCTGGTATAGAAGGAATGTACTGCATATCGGTCATATTCAAAGGGACATCGTACTCTTTTTAGCCCATCCGAAGTGATCAGCTGAAAAGAAGGAAGTAGCCATATGGCACTAATGATAAGACCTAGTAATGTGGCTGTCAATGGAGAGGACGCAACCATATTAATGGCTGAACGCGCATCAGTGACAGTAGAATCTATCCAAAATGGTGTGACGAGAACTAGTATTCGCTATGAAGAGGCAGGTATACGATTGCGCTGCAAACCTTATGTATTACGAAATCATATCGATACCATTGTGGAAGCAGAAGTAGAACTCCCACTTTAGTGCCAGAAATGAAAGCCTTATCGTTACTGCGCGACAAGCAAAAACAAGAGTACGCATACCTGATGGTGGAAACGTGGTTATTGGTGGATTGATGGATCGACAGTACCATGCGTCAATGGCAAAAGCGTACCCATCTTGGGAGATATTCCGCTTCTTGGAAACTATTTCAACATGAGTCGTAAAACAAAGATGATGTAGAATTATATATTTTTAAGTTACGGCTAAGGTTATTCAATAAAATAAAAAGGTAAAATCCATATATAATCATTCACTATTCCAATATACCTTATCAATATGATAAGATAAAAATATAGAACATATCAGGTTTTTATAGGTATGGATCGTTATGTAATAGGGGTATTGATTATGAAAAAGAAAGAAAAGAACTTTTAACATTATGGATTACATTGTCTTTTGCAATTGGGACCTATGCGGGGCAGGGATTGTAAGCCAAGGGCTAATGGTAGACAGTCAGTCTGTTCTCGTTATACAGATTGCAAGCCCCACCCATGGTGTATCCCATAATCGGTATGAGTCCTTTTTCACGAGATGACGGGGCTATCTTTAACAATGCTACTACACCTACGGTTAGCACTCAGATTGGACCTATCAGTGCAAAACCCCATTCTGAGAGTCTGCCAACCTTATGTCAACGAAGTGGTAGGGACCTCTTCTTCACATTAGCAGGGCTTTTGAAGTGGCAGGACAGGCGGCAGATGGTTATTACTAATCCCAATGGGATTTCTATCAAAGGTTCACTTTATCAACACTCCAAAAGCTACGTTTACTACAGGCATTCCACACATGGTAGAGGGTCAGTTAGAAAACTTTGTTATTGAGAAAGGAAACATTGAGGTAACAGGGGGCACCAATGCACCTGCTGAACAAAGAGAGCTAATGTATATACCCCTATTTTCAAAGGTAGATTTGTTAGCAAAAGACTATACGTATCACATGCAGATGTGGTGGCACAAGATGCACATTCAATGCTGTCACTAGGACGCAGTACAGTGAACTATGCAGATGGAACTGTAACCGTCATGGAATCTAGCGAGCACACCTACAGGGTTGCCTTAGATGTTAGGGGCTTGGTGGTATGTAAGGAAATACCATTTCTTTAATCGGTACAGAATCTGGGTAGGTGTGAACATCAGTGGCTCCATGGATGCCATGGCGGGTACCTAGCACATTGACACAGCGGGAAACCTCACCATGAACGAGGTGGTTCACAGCAGGCCTACTAGCATTCATGATGCTAAAAGTTGGACATTCATGTAGCCAAGACTTACATGATCGTGGTACCTAGTGGGCGATGAAACTGCACAATACAAAGTGCTACTGTTACCAATGATGGGAACCTACAAGAAACAGATTGAGGCAAATGTGACTAATCTACGTGGACAGGGAGATTTCCAGTGCGGAGAATATAACCATCCAGGTGCAGGCTCTGTTATATATCAAGGAGGCATGCGCTCACGAGTCTGGGGATGTCATTATACGTGGGAAACAGGTAGAAGTAGATCGAAACCATATACAAGCCTTATCAAAAGATAAAATTTGCATATAGAATGCAAAACACCTACGCCTGAAACACCTGTAGATATCTCAAAGCCGACACTAGAGATCCCTTGCATACGCCACATACAACCTATCCCTCATATACCTGGCAAGGTTGTGGTAGAGGATACACAAGATGAGTTACCTATTGTTGTAGATGCGAATGAGTCCTAAAAATCATCAACCTATCCTAGATACGACGAGGAATGGTATAGATATACACATGTTTGCCGGTGTTGATGGAAACGGTGTTTCTCACAATGCATATGACACAGTTTAATATGAAAGACCGAGGCCTTATTCTCAATAATGCTACGAAATATACAAAGACGCAATTAGCTCAGCTACATAGATAAAGAAATATGTTCCCTAGCTGGGAATGGGGCTAAGACAATCATCAATGAAGCTACCTCTACGAACCCATCTATTTTGAAGGATATATAGAAGTGGCAGGGGAATCCAGCGGATGTAGTCATTGTGAACCCGAATGGTATGACCAGTCCAATGGATTAAATGTAATCAATGGAACTCATATGACCCCTGCAAAGGGAAGGTTACATAGATATCGTAGGAAAGGGCTGTGGGGACAGCAAATAGATAGTACTTTTTATCAGCGACCGTTTGACGTAATCGCCACAGTGAATTATGGGGGCATCACCTTCGTGTTGATACAGAAAACCTAGAGAACACGGGGAACATAGCAGGCAGATACAATGCATATATCTGCCAAGAAACTATGCATAATGCGGGTTTTGTGGAAAGTAAAGACACTCTCAATTGACTGGAAACGAGCTTGCAGCAAGATAAGGGCATTATGAAGGCGATCAAACTGCTCCACATTTCGGCGAAAGCATATCGAAATATTAACTCCTCTGTGTTAGAAGCTGGTGGCAGTTACATATCACGGAGGTACATTACAAAAATGATGCATCCCATGTAGTCAGTCATGGTACGATGCACGTAACTGTAGGCAACTTAGAAAATATAAAATACAGAGGCTATCATTGCAGAAGATACCCTACAGATACAAGGAGATACGTTTGCTAATACGAAAGGTGCTCTTTGCAAAAAGAATGCACAGATGAGATATGAAAGCAGATGTGACGAAAGCACCGGTGGATTATGGCGTCACTAGGTAATTTGCGTGTGCAAAGGTCGCCACATTCAGGAATATGAACAGCAAAGGTTCTTACTTTGGTTCAGATATCTATGGTAAAAGGCAATGCCTATATACTAGGAAGGGGAGAGTTTTGGATAGGTCCTCGAGATGTCATTGTCAAGCTGTAATCTCACTATATCAGCGCCTAAAATACATAACCATAAGGATGTGTTTTAAGACGGGGTGGACCATTTCAGAAGAAGATAAGCATGAGGCACCGCATCTAGACCAGCCAAACTATTATGAGGCAGATAGAAAGCACTACAGAACGATTCATACAGGAACCATAGAAGAAGAAACCGCTACATCTAGAATACTGAGCGATGGCATCAATCCACATTACAGGGCAAGATGTGCAAAAATACATACAGCCAGATTAGTGGCAAAGGATGGCTTACAGGTTACGGCGGACTCCATTACTAACATGGGCTATCAAGGGACAGTTCACTATGATGATAGTAGGTCGAGATAGACATTATTGGAAATATAAACAGAAAAACGCTGGTGGAAACGTGAAAAAGTGGGTCTATGGACATCAGATATTCCCTAGAACATCACGAGATCTTTGATGCTGAAAGTAGCCCAACTAGTGAACGTATTGCCGTGTTAGGCAGTCACGGAACTACGAATATCCAGTCAGATGCATTTGCAATACAACCCTTGAGGCAGATGGAACAGTCTATGCAGTGCAAGAGATAAAAGTTGAAACTGCGGTTGCACTTCTGCAGATGTTTCCAAATTAGTGACCCCCGTGTTGGAACCATCAAAACAACTCTATATGACAACGGATCCCCGTTGCAGCTAAGGTAGAAGATAACCCCTATATACAGATAAAAAGCGAATTTTTGTCTAGTGACTATATGGTCACTAGATTACAAGCAGACCCAGAACGAGTGTACAATCGATTACGCAATGGATATGAAGATCAAGAAATAGCGAAAGAAGAACTTCGTCAAAGTGGTCATACCCTTACGAAATATACAGGTCACTGATCAGTCTTTACTTTCAGGGATTCCCTAACAGCCTGTTACAGCCTGGAGATTTGCGCAAAGATGGTAGTATCGTTTTGGGTAAAGATGTGCAGGTGATAAGTCAAAAAGTAGATAATACAGGTAGCATACAAGCAAAGGACCTCTGTCCATTACAGGAAATCATGTCCGAAACCTCAGTGGGTCTATGAATGGTAATCTAGTTTCTATGCGCACAGATATGTTACAAAATACTTCGGGTCGTATACATGGTAAAGATGGTGTTCACATAGAAGGAAAGGATATCCGTAATGAAACGCAGGTAACGACTAATAGTTCATTTTGGACATCAATCAAGAGTACAGCGCATGGAAATGCTAGTATCATTAGTGACGGCGGTATCTATATCCAAGGGATACCATACGCTCTGTAGGCGCTACTATACAGGGAAATAGCACGGTCAGCCTAGCAGGAAAAGATATACAAGTCTCTGCTCATGCCATACAAAAATCGCTATAGGTAGTGGTGTGACCTAGGAGTCTCACTAAGTATTTAGGTAGTACTGTACAAGGACATACGCTGCAAGTCCAGGGGGACAGATCACCTTACAAGGCTCCCGTATGATGGGACACACAGTAGGCCTTACAGGGAACTCTCTAATCCTTACAGAATGTAACGAATAGAACTTTGTCAGATGTAGCTGTGGGTGCTGAGGTAGTGACTATTTCAACCGTAAGATGGTCATAGATGAACAGAATCTAGAGACTACCATTGAAGGCAGAGACTGGTGTTAGGTGCGTATGGATAACAATGTATCCATGAAAGCAAGTACTATACATAGTAAAACAGGGGGCTTGCAGATGTACAAGCAGGAAAAATCTCTATTGAACATGGTACTGAGCGCCATGAAATAGTATCTGAGGTACACCAAAAAGATAGAGGTTCTTGTCATCTACTAGACGGGATATCTGGACCATAAACGTACAGATACAGTCGTAGGTTCTACTATTTCTAGTGGTACTGTTAAGGTAGATGGTAAGCAGGGACGTACTAGTCAAAAGCCAGCCATATAGTGGGGGATGCAGATGTTACAGTTACGAGGTGAAGGCAATTTGACCATTACATCAGCAACTGAAGAATCTGGTGCTACTCATCGTGAAGAAGTACGTAAATCGGGTATCTTTGGTAATGGTGGGCTTAGTATTACCATTGGTACACAAAAACAAACAGATACTCATGATGCTAAGAGCAGTGTAGCCAAAGGCAGTGTGATGGGTAGTCGATTTGGTTCTGTCACCTTAGGGTGCTATGGGATCTACACAAATAGAAGCTAGTGATATAGCATCGAAAGGGGATATTCAGGTTCAAGGCTCTGGGAGTAACAATCCGCAATGGTTATAGGGCCCACATCCCATACAGGAGAAACACATAGATTTTCTAAAAGTGGGCTTACCCTCATTGTCAAATCGCTTAGTAGATACTCACAGCTAATGCGGTAGGTACACTGACACGAGCAAACGCTGTAAAAGACGAGCGATTGAAAGCTCTATTAGCCTACAAAACCTATGATGATGCTAAGACATCTTTAGAAAAATCTAAACTGAAAGACCAAGCCAAGAGTTTACACCCTCAATCTATCCTTAGGGTACAGAACGAAGCGAAGCTTCTACGAATGTAGATAGTAAGATAGCAAAAAGGATCGACAGTTGTATCCGATGGACATATTCGTGTTACCACTAAGAAGGACGATATCCGCATAGAAGGAAGCGATATACAGGGGCAAGGACATTACCTAGAGTCGGCGAATAGTATCTATGTGAAGGGCAAAGAAACAACCTCTGAGATGACCCAGAGTATGAAACAGAAACAAGGCTCCTTAGGTATTTCCTATGATCTCTTACAACATAGATTCTCCGATATATCCCTTAATGCCAGTGGCAGTAAAGGCAGTATAGTTGGTACAGACTATAGTCCATGATCCTTCACGAAGATAACAGCAACGAATACCCTTGGAGTGAGTACAAAACAAGATTTACACATCAAAGACGGTATTCTTAAAGGCGATGCTATCCAGGCAAATATTGGTGGAAATCTAGAGATTCACTCGGTACAAGACACACATGACTATACAGATCATACTACATCTGGTGGCATGGGACTTAGCCTATCTAAGAAAGGTGCATTCAAATCGTTACAAAGCTCCTTGCAACGGACTGATATAGATAGCAAATATACTTCTGTGATCCACCAATCTGGACTCTATGCAGGAAGTACAGGATCCAACATATCCGTAGGGAAACACGACCACATTAGAAGGGAGCTCTGTTATCTAGTCAAAACAGATACGAATACACTGGAAAACAAAAACAGTTAGTTATGAAGGATATGGAGAATAAGGGCGAAAGTATACCCTATGGGTCTAAAGGGATGTCGTATTTATCTGACGTACAATATAGGGAAGTCTTTGGAGCATATGAGAGATAGAAAAGAATGCTATAGTTACAGATACAAATCTTAGCGTTCCAGACAAGATACAACGCTTACAACAGTTGAATCAAGATAAGGAGTATACAAGCCACCTTAAGTATGTCAATAGCTTGCATAATCAAGTCAGGTCTATTACCAAATATGGTACCTGGTGAAAGAAAAGAAGCATACAGTGTGACTAGATCTGCTATTGCACCTGGAAAGATTGAGATAGAGAATCCTAAAGTGGATGTAAGTCAAATTAATAGAGATATTAATCACAGCCTTCAAGCATTAGATACTATTTTCAACAAACAAGACATACAAGAACGACAAGAACTAACTAAATTATTTAACAAATATGCCAATGAAGCTATTCATCATATTTCTGATATGGCAGGTTGGAAGGAAGGCTCATCAGAAAAAGTGGCATTACATGCCATAGTAGGCAATATAAGTGCTAATATGGTAAATGGTAATGCACGTGTAGGTACTGCAGCAGGTGGACTATCTGAACTTCTAGCACCAGCTATATTAGAGGCATCTAATGGTGATCCAGCAAAAGCACAATGGCTAGCATATGCTTTGGGATATGCAACAGATAAACTCCTTGGAGGAACTGGGAGAGCTAGGTGGGAGCATCAGTCACTATGGGAGTTAAAGTGGAATGCCATATCTGTAATGGCAGTAGATGATGATTTTTAATGAGTTTTATAAAAGTAAAGAAAAATGAAGAACTAGAATACGAAACAAAATTATATGAAACACTACGATCCTGTTCCTAATTTACCCTAGAAGAGATAAAAAATATAGAGATTTGGCTAGAATTGGCTGATCACATTGCACCGGGATGGGGAGCTTACCTGGATATGGCAACTCAGAAATGATTATGAAAACCAAATTAAGTATGATGATAGAGTTGTATTGTTAATGAGAGAACCTATAGCATATCTCCATATTCTGAAATAGGCAAAGTAATAACACAGTCAGATTTATATGAGACAGGTAATAAATGAGGGCATACGCTAAAACAAAGAGTTTAGTTCTCCAGGTTTAACAAAAATGTATAAATTTAATATCGATTTTAGTGCTATTGGAGAAAGCCTATAATTTTTGCACTTTTATTTAACGGCAGGGAAAGGTTGAAGGCAGAATACAAGCCTATACATATCCTAATGGAACTATAAGGTTAAAGATTTTTACTATGGATAATAGTAATTATGAAACATCTAATAGTCAATATATAATTTTAAAAACCTTGTAAATGAAGCGGCTAATGCAATGTATGAAAAAGAATTGGTTCCTTATACATGGTTTATAGAGGAGGATGTGTATATATGAAATATAAATGGTGGGGGATCATTATTTTTCTGATGCTGTCTTTAATAGCTTTAGAGAGAATATACATAGGCATCTTTAACAATGTTATATATCAATTTTTCTTACTATAGGATAGAAGATATGAATATATGGGATGATAAGAATTCAACCTTAGTACTAATTAGAAATAGTGATAATGCAGTAAAAATTATATATATTAAATTATTATAATGAGAATGAAAGTGAAATTTTGATAATTACCTTGGATGGTTATTATATTTTTAATGAAGACCTAGTATACATTGAAACTTATGAAGGTACATATTGTCAAAAAATTCTGGGCAAATAATTATACTGCTGAAAAGAGGCAAATCATTAATTTTTAAAATATTTAAGAAATAAATGGAAAGAGGAATTTAGAAGGAGCTCAAATCAAGAACTTAAAAAGCGAAGAAATTCTTGAAGAACTAAAATATATTCCTTTAGATATGATGGGGCTCTAATAGATATCACAAAGCATGAACTTTTTGCATATCCTGTCAATATGAAAATACAGAATAATTATTTGTTTTTATATAGTGCTGTTAATATTGAACTTATCAACTTAAAAGAAAATAAAAATATACTATTGAAGATAAGAATTTTATTTTTCTGAGAGACATATTATAATGAATTTTTAGTGAGTTTGTAGAGGCAATTAAATATAGTGTAGGGAGAATTCAAAATTGTGAAAGCCGATACAATTTATACTAATATAAGCGTACATGATATAAATGATATACCGCTTGCATCTCATATGATTTATGAATTTTTATGTCGATAGCTTTAATATATTTAAGAAAAGACATAGTAAATAAATTGCATCAATGCTCTAGATAAATATAAAAGAGAGCTCATATAAGAATGTATATCTGGTGGCCTCAATGAAGCATTGATACAATCTATAAGTAAATTAGCGAAGGATCAGCTCCAGCAAGAGCGCAATTATTATCTGCTAGTCTTGGTTATACCGTAGATAAGCTATTGGGTGGAGACGGATTAGAAGGTGCTAGCATTGCACAAGCTGGAACGAAGTGGAATCGTTATGGACCCCTGCAGAAGATATAATGAGGAAATTACAGTACAGTTAGTAGGGCATTACAAACTAAAGTAGCTAATAAAGGAACCTATAGATTTTTAAGGATATTGAAAATGTAAAATTTAGTATGCTAAATAATGGAGAAGAGGAAGAACTTAGAATTGGAGATTTACCAGATCGATATGTCGTATGGGTAGCCGACCAAAATGGTTTTGGACAAGATTACTTAATCGATAAAGTTAAAAAGGTTAATCCCAATATATGGAGATTTTTAAAACCCAGTATATTAGTGTAAATAATAAAAAGAATATTATTTATACAGGGGATGATGCTATATTAAAAATGAATTGCATCTATACCCGACCAATGAAAAAAAGTGTACCTTTAGGTTACATTATTCAGAATAAACGTGTTAGAGCATTCGTGAGGCGGTTTTAGCGAAGGATTTGGAGATGAGTTTATAAGTGACCTTGAAAATCAGAAAAATTATTGGAAGAGATAATTTATAAGCCATCGCAGGTTTTGCAAGACATAAAAGATCTAATTAATGCAATTAAAGATATAGCGGATATGAAACAAGTTAGAGAGAACCTAACAAATATTGCTAATGAAATCCGTAATACGATATGGGAGGATGATTTTTCATAAAAAAGGGGGTATTATTTGGAAGAGCAACAGAAATTGCACTAAGTATATATATAGCCCAGATAAGTTAAAAAGTATCTAAGTTCAGTACCCTTCAAGAATTAAAAAGCCATAGCTAAATTGACTCCAAAAAGGTAGTCAGTTAGCTTTAGCAGTAGAAGGTGCACATCTAGTAACAAAGGTCACTGAAAAAGAAACTGCATATCTCCCAAAATAACTAAAGGCTAATAAGCTAGAAGATGCCGTAGAATCCATTGAAAAAGATGCTAAAATGATAGCTAAGGATGCAAAAGCTAACAAAAACGTAGAAACAAATAAAAAGCATCTCCAAAAATCTACTACTGAAAGCAGCAAGTCCTACTACAAACACAACAAACTTAGCTGATGGTCCAGATATTTATCGGAATGGTGAGCAATATAAACCAGGGAGTGGGAACTAGACAATTAAAAGAAAAACATATATATGAGAGTAAAGGGTATTATTATCAAAACCGATGAATTAGGGTCGTATAAAAGCAGCCAAGGAGACTTACGCTTAGAAGCTGGTAAGAGAAATACCGAGATCGATTAAAAGCAGGTGGTGATGACCGATTACCAGGCGACCATGGAGGGCATCTGATAGCTAACATCTTTGGAGGTTCAGGAGAATTAGATAATCTAGTTGCCATGGATGCAATTGTGAATAGAAGTGATTATAAAACTATGGAAAATCGATGGAAGAATGCATTACAAGAGGGTAAGGAGGTGAAGGTAACGATAGATATAGTATATGATGGAGCAAATAAAAGACCAAAAAGAATTTAATATAAATTATATTATCGATAATAATGATGATACATTAACGATTGCAAATGGAGGTTAAGAATGTATGTTGAAAGCAGAATCTGAGCTAAAAGATTAAACAAGAAGCTTATGATATGGCAAAATTACTTTTTGATGATAATTGGAGTGAAGTTTTAGTATGTAGTCAAAAGTTTCATTCTAGTATGAATGGGGCATTTCTTGTTCTATATGATGATGACACCTTTTTACATCAATATGATTTATGTATGTTTTCTTATTACAAAAAGGTTGTGTACCTAATATTACTAGAAGATTTTATAAGATAGCAGGGGATACATTTGATGATAAGAGTATTGATGAAACACGCCCGACTGAATCTAATGTTGTTAGATATAACAAGAAATGGTGAATATTCTGCAAAATATCTTGAGAATTTATCTGACTATGAATATTACGGCACGCCACTCTCAGTATGGAAATATAAAAAAAGTAGGAGTTCTTGATGAGGGAGTATGGAAAAAGAAGAGGTTACTAAATTTATAAAAAGAATTTAATATTATTCCAGAGAGGGTTTTGAAGAATAAAGTCCTTGCAGTTCCTTTTCAACACATTAATAGAGAATATATTGGTTAAGAATATATATTATTTGGCTCCATTTTTGAAGAGTAATACTACTAAAGTTTATTTTCATCTGGATATTATTCAAAAAAATATAATCTTAAGATGTATCTTCAAATGAATGATGATACATGGAAAGTGATAGATAATATACAAAAATTACAGGGAAATCTATGTGAACAACAAATCAAGAATACTTGTTTGGAATGGGCAGATGAGTTTTATATAGTACATACAAGGTCTGGTAGAAACACTAGCTCCTATATAGACTACATCTACGATATCCCCACCGGTGAACTCTCGTATGTATATGACAATATCACAGAAGATAATTTTACTGATGAATTAACTTTGGTAAATGACTGGGAAGGGAGATATTTCTCCCCAGATGGGGAACCTTTGCACACGCATGCAATAGCACCGTGTGAGGGATGTATCACAGGGACTATGTACATAGATATGTCTCAGTTTATTCAAGAGGAGGAAGAAGAAATGGTTAATGTAGATCCAGCTAAGGAATTTACCGGGGAAGATATTCACGATTTGATTCCACAATATCTTCAAAATAGTTACGATATTTTGTATTCTATCTTGCCGGATACATATCATCGGGTATATCTATATGTAGAGAATGATGGAACGGTATGTCGTCAACTAGGGTATATCATTGTCGATGATGAATACCTTACTTTTTGAGGAAATGATAGACCATAAGGTGGTTTCTAAGGTGACTTATGATGCTACAATGGAACAACTAGCACTGTGGTCGAATTACATGCGAAATGCATTTATTGCTTTGTCATCTTGAACCGTGGACGGTGTTCTCCCTATATGATAGATGAAGAGTGACATATTTCCACTAACTTTGGTTACGATGTATTAGCAGAACAAGCCTATGATAATGAACTCTTGACCTATGGTCTTATGAAAAAAACTAGGCATTAAGAGTCCTAACTTATCTGAAGAGAAAATAGCATCTATTGTTCCAGAAAATGAATATGCCAAGTTTTTGATATGAAGGAGTATAAGGTTGATAGTGAATATGATTATGAACTAGTAAGATGAATATATTAAATCATGATATATTGATATACGGGCTTTCATAATTAAGTTGTAGTATAACTATTATCATCCTTTTAGTGGTTTTTATAGTATGCTTAAGTATCAGATTCATTATTTCTAGTGGTACTGTTAAGGTAGATGGTAAAGCAAGACGTACTAGTTAAAAGCCAGCCATATAGTGGGTGATGCAGATGTTACGGTTACGAGTGAAGGCAATTTGACTATTACATCAGCACAGGAAGAATCTGGTGCCACTCATCGTGAGGAAGTACGTAAATCTGGTATTTTTGGTAATGGCGGTCTTAGCCTTACCATTGGTACACAAAAACAAAGAGATACCTATGATGCTAAGAGTAGTGTAGCCAAAGGCAGTGTGGATTGAAGTCGCTTTGGTTCTGTTACTTTAGGTGCTATGGGTACGACACAAATAGAAGCTAGTGATATAGCATCGAAACGGGATATTCAGGTTCAAGGCTCTGGCGTAACAATACGCAATGGTTATACCACATCGCATACAGGAGAAACACATAGATTTTCTAAAAGTGGGCTTACCCTCTCTGTATCGAATCGCTTAGTAGATACCACAACTAATGCAATAGGTACACTGAAGCGAGCAAGCGCTGTAAAAGATGAACGATTACAAGCCCTATTAGCCTACAAAACCTATGACGATGCTAAGACATCTCTTGACAAGTCTAAACTGAAAGACCAAGCCAAGAGTTTACATCTCAATCTATCCTTAGGGATAGAACGAAGCGAAAGCTCTATTCATGTAGATAGTAAGATAGCAAAAAGGATCGACCGTTGTATCTGATGGACATATTCGTGTTACCACTAAGAAGGATGATATCCGCATAGAAGGAAGTGATGTACGAGGCAAGAACATTACCTTAGATTCTGAGAAAAGTATCTATGTGAAGGGCAAAGAAACAACCTCTGAGATGATCCAGAGTATGAAACAGAAACAAGCATCTCTAGGTATTTCCTATGATCTCTTACAACATCGATTCTCTGATATATCCCTCAATGCTAGTGGCAGTAAAAGGTAGTATAGCCGGTACAGACATAGTCCATAATCCTTCAAACATAACAGCAACGAACACCCTCGAATTGAAGACAAAGCAGGATTTACACATTAAAGATGGTGTACTTAAGGGTGAGGCTATTGAGGCAAATGTAAATGGAAATCTAGAGATTCACTCTGTACAAGACACACATGATTATACAGACCATACTACATCAGGTAGTATGGGACTTAGCCTATCTAAGAAAGGTGCATTTAACTCGTTACAAGGTTCCTTGCAACGGACTGATATAGATAGTAAATACACCTCGGTGATTCATCCATCTGGAATGTTTGCAGGAAGTACAGGATTTAATATATCCGTAGGCAATACGACTACATTAGAAGGAGCTCTCTTAGCTAGTCGTACAGATACGAATACATTAAAAACAAAACAGTTAGTCATGAAGGATATGGAGAATAGGGCGAAGTATACCTATGGGTCTAAGGGAGTGTCGTACCTAGCGGATCCATCGATTGGAAAAGGTAGCAAGCAATATAATGAACTTGGATTGGTACCTACGCTTATGCCTGGGGAAAAGGGAAGAGCAAATAGCACAACCTATTCAGCAATTGCTAAAGGAGTGCTAGACGTGGAACATCCTGAGGTACATCCTAATACTATTCGTAGAGATACGGAAGATTCACTACATACATTAACTACTATTTTTGATAAGCAAAGTATTGTAGAACGACAAGAAACAGCTAAACTATTCAGCAAGTATATGAATGAAGCGATTCATAGGTTTGGTGAAATGAGAGATGCAAAAGGACAACGAATTTATAAAGATGGTTCATCTGAAAAAGTCGCATTACATGCTCTATCTGGTGCCATTACATCAGCCATCGTAAAAGGAAATCCTGCAACTGGCGCACGATCTGGTGGACTCAATGAAGCGTTGATAGAATCTATAAGCAAACTAGCAAAAGAGCACCCAGCAAGAGCGCAACTACTATCTGCTAGCCTTGGCTATACCGTAGATAAGCTATTAGGTGGAGACGGATTAGAAGGTGCTAGCATTGCACAAGCTGGAACGAAGTGGAATAGTTTATTACCACAATTAGAAAAATGATTTGCATGGAATTGGATCCACTTTATTTACTCTAGCTACTTTGTCAAGCTTAAAAATAGATTCAGCTGGGAAAATCATTGATAAATACGGAAATATTCTTTTGAATCATATAATGAATTAGTTGTATATTTACGATGGGATGGTAAATTAAAAAGATGCCAAAAAAAGGTTATAGATGACCTAGGTGGAGAGGATTATACACAAGAGGTCAAAAGAAATACAGGAAAAAGTAAACCGATCTTTATTGGAATCCTAAAACTGGCGATGTCTATGCAGTGCCAAAAAAGAATGGAAAAGGGAAGCTGAGTGGGTTGATAATGTTGAGGTGGATAAAGATTGATGATAAATAAAAACATAGAATTAAAAAAATATCCGATTTTAGCGATGAATCAAATTGAAAAAAATATAGACGATTTTTATGATAGTATAGAAGGTTTTAAGCTGTCCACATTAAATCTTGATAACTTATTTTTTAAAAATCATTATAAATATCCCTAATAAGAAAAACTATTTATAGTTTTTTTATAGTAATCAACTAGATTTAAGGAAGACAGACATGATACTGTTACATAAGATGATATGGAATAAAATCAAATGATATTCGCTTAATAAAAGAAAAACTCTACTTTGAAAAAGAAGTAAGGAAATATGGGTGTGGAGCAAGTATTCCAACTATATCTGATTCATTTTATATGGTTAATAAAGATAACATAGAAAATGTGCAAAGATCTGATAAGATTAATGCTTAATTATTTACTTAGTGATATAAGTTATATCAGCGTTGATGAAACTCAGTCTTTTGTAGAAATATATTCTGCTACAGATGATGGATATGGATCAGGTGGTAAGTGGGCATCAGATAGTCTATTATATGTAAAGAGATATATTTGAATAAAAATAAAAAATTAAAAAAATCGATTTAGATAAAATTATATGGATTAAGTCGATATAATATTTTAAGTTCAAATAAACATATATAGGAATGGTGTTATTACTATTTTATATTTTGTAATCTAAGCATCTTGCACAAATGCATTAAAGGTTAACAAAAACTCAGAAACGATTAAAAAGCACCCCTAAAACAATCTACTACTGAAACGGCAAGCTCTACTACGAACACAACAAACTTTAGCTGATAGCCCGAATATTTATCGGAATGGTGAACAATATAAACCGGGTACGAAAACAAGAGAATTAAAAGAGAATATTGTATATGAGAGTAAAGGGTATTATTACCAAACCGATGAATTAGGACGTATAAAAAGCCCAAGGAAAAATTGCGTCTAGAAAAGGGGAGTGAGAAATAAACCGAGATCAATTAAAAGCAAGTGGTGATGACCGATTACCAGGCGACCATGGAGGGCATCTGATAGCTAAAAATCTTTGAGGATCAGGGAGAATTAGATAATCTAGTTGCGATGGATAAAGATTGTGAACACTGTAGAATATAGAGAATTAGAAAGGGTCTGGTATAAAAGATTAAATGAAGGTAAAAAGTAAGTTACAATTGATGTTAAATACGAAGAAGTTAATAAAGCGACCAACGGGATTTTGATGTTATATATAAAGTAGATGACAATCCTGAGGTTATTCAGTTTCTTCCTAATGGAGGATGAATATATGTTTGTAAAGAAATGAAAAGATGAAGTAGCAATTAAGTTGACTGACTTACTAAAAGCTAGATTAAATATTTTGTTACAAGATAATTGGGAAAGTTTAGTGGACAGTGCTGGAGGTCAAGTTTAGCACCAAGATACATAATTACTTTTGAGGATGGAACATATATCATGGAGGGAGAGCTATTTTGTTTTTTTCCTCTGAACGTATTGGAGATAGGTCATTTTTAATATGTTAGTGGATAATTTTCTCAAAGTATATAAGTTTAAGAATAAGGATAATGTGCACACTCTTAATATACTGAATATTGAGATTGGAAAAATGGAGATTCTAGATATACATATAGCGAAGATTTTATATGGTAACTATGAATATCCACATACACCGTATATTTTATGGTCATATGTAGAGGTAGGAAATACAAAGGGATTTATAAGGGAGGAGGAAATAGAAGCAGAAAAGTATATTGATAAGTACAGTTTACAACCTAAAAAGAATATTACAGCGTAGAACAAAAACTCTTAAAATACCTGATTTGCTAGAGAACTTGCTCTATAAACAAATTATGTATATCAATAGGTATTTGCCTAGTAAAACTAAAAAAACTATACTTTCATTTAGATAGGCTGCATGAAAATTGGAAACTTAGGCTTTTACATTAATACTATAGATAATAACTGGACACGAATTAGAAATATACAATCTAATGATAAGATGTGTACATATCAAGAGTTAATTATCTCATTAAAGGGAAGTATTGATGAAATTGATGAGTTGCATCGTATTTGCAGCAAAAATGTATACATCGATTGACTACATTTTCGACGTTTCCACCGGTGAACTCTCTTATGTATATGACAATATCACAGAAGATAATTTTTACTGATGAATTGGCCTTTAGTAAAATGCTTGGGAAAAAAGGTATTTTTTCCAAAGATGGAGAACCACTTCATACGCATGCAATAGCACTGCATGAGGGATGCATCACAGGGACTATGCACATAGATATGTCTCAGTTTATTCAAAAAGGAGGAAGAAGAAATGGTTAGTGTGTATCCAGCTATAGAATTTACAGGGAAGATATTCACGATTTGATTCTCACAATATCTTCAAAAATAGTTACGATATTTTGTATTCTATCTTACCAGGTACATATCATCGAGGTATATCTATATGTAGAGAATGATGGAACCGTATGCCGTCAACTAGGGTATATCATTGTCGACGGTGAATATCTTACTTTTGAGGAGATGGTAGACCGTAAGGTGGTTTCTAAGCGACTTATGATACTACGATGGAACAATTAGTCACTGTGGTCGAATTACATGCGAAAATGCATTTATTGCATGCCATCTTGAACCGTGGACGGTGTTCTCCTATATGATAGATGAAGAGCGACATATTTCACCAACTTTGGTTACGATGTGTTAGCGATCAAGCCTATGTTAATGAACTCTTTGACCTATGGTCTTATGAAAAACTAGGCATTAAGAGTCCTAACTTATCTGAAGAGAAAAATAGCATCTATTGTTCCAGAAAATGAGTATGCCAAATTTTAATATGAAGGAGTCTAGGATTGACAAATCATAAAACAGTTGCAGAGCCTAGCTTGTTTGTGTATAGGGGCGCTCATATTGTTCATGCCAATACTATAGATGAGCAAGGTAAACTGCTAGACCAGATGGAGCGTTCATATCTCACGTAGAGCAAAAAGGAAACGCCGTCTTCACAGTTCTTACAGTGGGGATAGTACCTCAAAATATAAATCAACTGTCTAGTGATGAACCAGAATTTTTAATTCACCATATTGAACTATCTCAGGTTCCACCAGAGTTTAGTTTTTCTGCAAGAGATGGTAGCTAAGAAAGAACATCAATCGTATGGGGTGAAACAATTAATACCTTGTTGCAGGAACTTAATACCGCCTTACTAGATAGAGGTTATGTTACCTCTAAGGTCTATATGGAGCCTCAAAATATAGGGAGTGGCACACTTCGCTTATCCTTGCTGGTAGGAACCGTGGAAGAAATACAATTTAAGGGTGTGGTAGGTAATTATACAAACGCAATAGCCTTTCATAAGGGACATATCTTAAACATACGGAAGATAGAACAAACTGTAGATAATTTAAATACAGTGCCCCATCAGAAGGCTACGGTACAGTTACAACCGGGAAGTAAGTTAGGTACATCTATAGTGGTATTTCAGATAGAAAATAAGTCTAAAGTAGAAGTTAACACCGGATTTGATAATTTTGGTAATGAAGGGACAGGGCGCTTGCAAGGGAATGTGTCTATCACAGTGGGTAGACCATTAGACCGTAGTGATACCTTGTACTATAGCTTAACGAAATCTAGACACTCAGATAGTATCAATGTAAGCAAATCGAGTTATGTATCATACCAAATACCTATCGGACATGATAGTATTACCTTAGCCATTCTAATTCAGACTATCAACAACGAGTTAGCAGTATGCCATTAAACCATTTATTTCTAGTGGTAACTTTACTAGCGATGAGCTAAGGTGGAAGCATGTATTACATAGGAATAGCCAACAGATTACAGAATTAGTGCAAGGTCTTACACATAAGACAAGACATTCTTTTATCAATAGCAGTGAAATTGATGTGCAACGGAGAAACACCACGTCTTGGTCCATAGGAATACATCAAAAACGATATAGCAAGAATGGGAATCTAGATTGGTTAGTTCAATATGAAAAAGGTGTTCCTTGGTGGGCTAGTCCTGGACCGACAGATCATTTAGGGGAAGCTACGACGCAGTATCATATATATACGGGGAAAGTGAACTATCAGCGTACAATGACTCTTTGGAGTCGGAAAGCAACCTATACAATGGAAGCGAAAGGACAGTATACGAATAGTAAGCTCTATAGTAGTGAGTTCTTTACTATTGGTGGATGGTATACGGTGCGTGGGTTTACCGGTGATAGAAATCTAGCTGCAGAACGAGGGTTCTATGTACGTAATACTTTAGATGTATCATTGAATCAGAACCATACACTATATATAGGTTTGGATTATGGCAAAGTGTACGGTAAATCTACGGAAGATATATTGGGTACAGAGCTATGGGGTGGAGCCATTGGTATGAAAGGACATTACGGAAGTGCTAACTATAATATATTTCTGTCCACACCATTAATAATACCAAATGGATTTAGAGTGCATATCGAGTCCCTAGAATACAGATGAGTGCCGTCTAATCGCGGTTAGGTGATTCAGTATTTTGCCTTGCAAAAAGGTGGGGATTATTACTATAATAAAGGATAGATTGAAATGTTTCTTTCACAGGAGGTTACCATGAGCTATGTAAAACAGCAAGCATCCAAAAAGTTCAAGAAATGATTGAATTGGAGTTGGGTCGTCAACGCAACAAATTAGAAATGATTGCATCGGAAAACTTTGTGTCTCAGCTGTGATGGAAGCACAAGGTAGCGTATTGACAAATAAATACGCAGAAGGATATCCACTAAACGTTACTACGGTGGATGTGAATATGTCGACATGGTAGAAGAGTTGGCTATTGAAAGAGCGAAACAACTGTTCGGCGCAGAACATGTGAATGTACAACCTCATTCTGGCTCTCAAGCGAACTTTGGCGTATACTTTTGCGTTGTTAGAGCCAGGTGACACGATTATGGGGATGAATTTATCCCATGGTGACATTTAACACATGGATCTCCAGTGAATGTATCTGGTAAATATTTTAATATTATTCCTTATGGCGTTGATGCAGAAACAGGTCGCATTGATTATGATGAAATGCGTAAAATTGCTCAAGAGCATAAGCCTAAAACGATCTATTGGTGGCAGCGCCTACTCCCGTCAAATCGACTTCAAAACAATGGCAGATATTGCCCATGAAGTAGGGAGCTATTTTCATGGTAGATATGGCACATTTTGCTGGTTTAGTGGCAGCAGGATTGCATCCAAATCCAGTGGAGTATGTTGATATTGTAACTACTACTACACATAAAACATTGCGTGACCACGTGGTGGCATGATTATGTGTAAAGAAGAATATACAAAAGCGATTGATAAGTCTATCTTCCCTGGCATTCAAGGTGGTCCTTTAATGCATGTCATCGCTGCTAAGGCAGTAGCATTTGGTGAAGCTTTTACAACCAGAGTTTAAAGAGTATGCAAAACAAGTGATTGTGAATGCTCAAACATTAGCAGAAGCGTTACAACAAGAAGGCTTTTACTATTGTGTCTGGTGGTACTGATACACTATTATTAGTAGATTTACGTACTGTTGGTTTAACTGGTAAAGTGGCTGAACATGTATTGGACGAAGTGGGTATTACATGTAACAAAAAAACACAATTCCATTTGATCCAGAAAGTCCATTTGTTACATCTGGTATCCGTTTAGGTACACCAGCATTAACAACTAGAGGTTTGAATGCAGAAGATATGAAAGAAATTGCAAGTATCATTTCTAGTGTTGAAACAACCAGAAGATGCTGCTGTATTGGCAGAGGCAAAACAACGTGTAGCAACACTTTGTAAAACATATCCAATGTATGCTTAATTAATAAAAAGGAAATAAATAAGATGAACGTAAATGTAATGACACATCCTTTGATTCAACACAAAGTGACGTTGATTCGATCCGTAGAAACTGGCACAAAAGATTTCCGCCAATTATTAGAAGAAATTGCTTTTATTAATGGGCTATGAAATTGACACGTGATTTACCATTAGAAGATGTGAAAGCAAAACTCCATTAGTAGAAGCTATTGGCAAACAAATCGCTGGCAAAAATTGCATCGTTCCGATTCTTCGTGCTGGTTTAGGTATGGTGAATGGTTTGTTAGAATTAATGCCAATGGCAAAAGTAGGTCATGTAGGTATGTATCGTGACCCTGAAACATTGCAACCAGTGGAATACTATTGCAAATTACCATCTGACTTAGCAGAACGTCGTATTATCGTAACGGATCCAATGTTGGCTACAGGTGAGTGCAGCAGCAGCGATTTCTTTGTTGAAAGAAAAAGGTGCTAAAGACATTCAATTAATGTGTTTAGTGGCAGCCCCAGAAGGTGTAGAAGTTGTGAATAAAGCGCATCCTGACGTACGCATCTATGTAGCTGCATTAGATGAAAAATTAAATGACCATGGATATATTTTACCTGGTCTTGGTGATGCGGGAGATCGTATTTTTCGGTACGAAATAAAACGGTGTTGCCTGAAGAGTAGTGCGCGCTTTTCAGTGACGCGATTATTTTTATAAGAAAGGGTATATATGGCTAAAAAGAAAACAGTTTTTCTGTTCTGAAATGTGGAAATGAGTCATCGAAATGGTTTGGTCGTTGTACCGCTTGTGGCGCCTGGAATACAGCAGTAGAAGAAGAACTGCAACGGAAGTTAAAACGAAGCATGTAGCATCTTATCGACCGGTACAAGACGAAGACAATAAAGCCAAAAGGCTTTGACAGAGATTGAGGTAGGAGCTATTGCCCGCATTACTTCTGGATATGGGGAAATTGACCGTGTTCTAGGTGGTGGTATTGTACCAGGTGCATTGATTTTGCTAGGTGGGGACCCAGGTATTGGTAAGTCCACCTTACTATTGCAAGTATCTGGTCGTATTGCAGAAGAGTCTGGTAAGGTTCTATATGCATCTGGAGAAGAATCAGATATGCAGTTAAAGCTGAGAGCTCATCGACTAGGTATCAATTCTTCAAATCTATTAGTGCAGGCAGAAACTAATTTAGATACCATATTGAATGAAGCTAAACGAAGTCAACCAATGCTAGCTTGTGATTGACTCCATCCAAACTATGTATGTAGGCTCTGTAGAATCTGCACCGGGTAGTGTCAGTCAGGTTCGTGAATGTACGGCTAGATTGTTGCGCTTTGCAAAAAGATCAAGATATTCCCGTGATTATCATTGGGCATGTAACAAAAGACGGTACCATTGCAGGACCTCGTATGCTAGAGCATATGGTAGACGTAGTACTATATTTTGAAGGGGAACGGTCCTATCAATTCCGCATTTTACGAGGTATTAAAAACCGCTTTTGGATCGACTTCCAGAATCAGGGCTATTTACTATGGAAGAAGAAGGCTTAGGAGAACTTCTCAATCCATCAGCCACTTTATTAGCAGAGCGCTCAGAAGAAGAAACAGGATTCTGCTATCATGGCATACCTAGAAGGAGTACGACCCTATCTTGGTAGAAGTACAAAGTTTAGTGGTATCTACAGCGTTTGGTATGCCACGTCGAACAGCGATTGGTTATGATTTAAATAAGCTGATTTTTGCTCCTAGCAGTATTAGAAAAACGCTGTGGCTTTTACCTTGGGGAATAAAGATGTGTATGTTACTATCATTGGTGGTTTAAAAGTCAATGAACCGGCATGTGATTTAGCGATGGCAGTGGCAATTATTTCTAACTTAAAAATAAACCTGTACCTCCAGATATGGTGATTTTTAGGTGAAGTAGGATTGACAGCAATATTCGTAGTATTCCACGCATAGGGAACAACGGATAGGAGAAGCAAAAAACTTGGGTTTAAACAATTTATTATCCCTGCTGGAAATGTAAAACAATTAAAAGGAATACAAGACGGTATCTCCATACAAGGTGTTACTAGTATTCAAGAAGTAATGAAAAAGTATATTCTAAACCTATTTGCTGAGTTTTATGATTCATTCATGAGAATCACAGATAGGTATAGTATACTTTTATAAAAAGGAGGAGGTGACCATACGATCTATAAATTATTGCGCTATGCTATTGCTATCTTTATTTTGGTAGTATGGGATACGTCGGTGCGGATGCGCTGTCAACGCTTATGGTATCTGTATGGGATGAAAAGATGCTACAAATGGGCGTATTTGGGATATCTGTAATTATGATATTGTACTATACCATAAGTATTTTAGTAGCGGCGATTATTGGCTATTTAGTGTCCCAGTATATTTTTACGCTTAAGCTTAAGTGTAGCAAAAACAAATTGAACGTATTTTTAAGTCGGGTTCCTAGTCAACAACTAGTAGCTGGCAATGATAGGATTATTATTTGGACTCATTATTGCTAATTTAATTGGTGTGGCTTTTGAGCGGGTGCCAATTATTGGCTCATACTTACCTATCGCGCTTTAGTGCTGTATTGGGCTATATTGGCATTCGTTTAGGGATGGATAAAGGGCCAGACTTATATAAAGCTACGGTATCCTATACGTTTAGAGGATTACTTAATAAGGGTAGAACACCTAAAGAATCAAAGTAAAAAGAAACTCGAACTTCTTCTGCCAAGGTCTTAGATACATCGGTTGTCATAGATGGTCGAATTTTTAGATATTGTGAATACAGGATTTTTAGAAGGTCCTTTCATAATACCTGTATTTGTACTAGAAGAATTACAAAAATTGTCTGATTCTGCGGATACCATGAAACGGAATAAAGGTAGACGAGGGCTAGACTTACTACAGACAATGCGTGAAAAAGTTGACAGATTCTATGGAAATCATTGATGTTGATTATGAAGATCTGTCGAAGTAGATTTGAAATTGATTCGCCTTAGTATGGATAAACATTGGAAACTAATAACTAATGATTTTTAATCTTAATAAAATAGCTACTTGCAAGGTGTTGAGGGTGTTGAATCTAAATGATCAGCGAATGCGATTAAGCCAAAAATGATGAGCGGTGAAACCTTACAAGTACGTATTATGAAAGCTGGTAAAGAACCGCATCAAGGAGTTGCCTATTTAGATGATGGTACTATGATTGTTGTAGAAAATGGTGTAGACTATGTGATCAAACAGTGAATGTAGTAGTTACTTCTGTATTACAAAACTAGTGCGGGACGAATGATTTTTGCCCGGTAGAGGAACTAAATTCCTAGAAAGGAGTACCATGATCAGTTGTATCTTATTAGCTGCAAGTGCAGGACGCCGAATGGGCTATACAGATAATAAAGTATGTATGCCATTGGGACAGTATACAGTGTTACAATGGAATTTACATCATATGAAGCAATGGGAAGGTTTAAAAGAAGTCATAGTGGTTGTATCGGAACAGGATCAGTTTTCGATTCAAGAACAAGTGGAAGCTATGCAGGTACCCCTGGTGGTACAATATGTTATTGGTGGAGCAGAACGACAAGATCTCTGTAGCAGCAGGACTTTCACAGGTAACGAGTGGAGCAGACATCATTCTGGTTCATGATGGAGCAAGACCATTGGCGAATCAAGAGTTAGCTCGTCGAGTGGTTGAGGGGCTAAAGCATATGGAGCAGCGGTGCCAGCCATTCCCGTGGTAGATACGATAAAACGAGTGAATACAGAGGGATATGTAGAAGAAACCTTACTACGTTCTGAACTATATGGAATGCAAACTCCACAAGGGTTTCAAACAGCTGTTTTATTAGATGCCTATGTATATGCGGAAGAACACAGATACAAAAGGCACCGATGATGTATCCTAGTAGAGTTTCAAGGAAAGCCAGTGCACATTGTGGAAGGGATAGAAAAATATTAAACTAACGGTCCCTACGAAGATGTGGCGATTGCTAAGAAATATTTAGGAGTGGAACCGATGATGCGAATTGGTTATGGTTATGATATTCACCGTTTCAAAGAGGGGCGACCTTGTGTATTAGGTGGTGTCCTCATCGAGTAGCCCTATTGGTCCCATGGGCATTCTGATGCGGATGTGTTGATTCATGCCCTTATGGATGCCATGTTGGGGGCAGCAGGAATGCGAGATATTGGGCATTATTTTTCCCCAGAAGATGATGCTTTCAAAGGATTTCTAGTAGGCTATTATTAGAAAAGTGGTACAATTATTAAAGGACTCAAATTTTGGAATCTACAATGCAGATATCATGGTCATTGCAGAAGCTCCTAAATTGAAGCCTCATATTGACGAGATGAAAAATCTAAGTGGGATTTAGGTATTCCACTTAGTAGAATTAGTATTAAAGCAACGACAAATGAAGGGTTAGGTGCCTTGGGAAGAACAGAAGGTATAGCCGCACAAGCTGTTGTTTCAATGTATGAAAGAGAGGAGTTATAACTCATGAAAGTTCTGTTTTGCACCGAGTCCAACTGGTCCATTTTCATATTGGTGGAGCTCGCTCCGCATTATTTTAACTATTTATTAGCCCGTAAAGAGCAAGGTACATTCTTATTGCGTGTAGAGGATACAGACCAAGCTCGTTCTACTCGTGAAAGTGAAGAAAATATTAAAGCGGCTCTAAAATGGCTTGGTATGGATTGGGATGAAGAAGTGTTGACGTAGGGGGCGAACATGGCCCATATCGCCAAACAGAACGTTTAGATATTTACGAAACAGTAACACAACAATTATTAGAATCTGGTCATGCTTATGAATGTTATTGTTCTCAAGAAGAATTAGATGCTGTTCGTGAAGAGCAATTAGGTCGGTGAAACACCAAAATATAATGGTCATTGTCATCATTTAACGGAAGAACAAAAAGGCTGCGTATCAAAGCTGAAGGTCGCAAACCGACTATTCGTTTGCGTGTTCCTGCGATGAAACAGTAGCTTTTGACGATATGGTTCGTGGTCACGTATCCTTTGAATCTAACGGTATTGGCGATTTCGTTATCGTAAAATCCGATGGAATTCCCTGTCTATAACTATGCCGCAGTAGTGGACGATCGCACTAATGGGAATTTCTCATGTTATCCGTGCAGAAGAACATTTATCGAACACACCACGCCAAATCGTAATCTACAAAAGCCTTAGGTTGGGATGTACCAACATTTGGACATATTTCCTTGATTATGGGCAAAGATGGCAAAAAAATGAGTAAACGTCATGGTGCTACCTCTGTAGAACAATACCGTGAATTAGGTTATTTGCCAGAAGCGATTGTGAACTTTTTGGCACTATTGGGCTGGGCTCCATGAGAAGAAGAATTGTTCACGAAGGAAGAGTTGTGTCAAAAATTCTCTATGGATAGAGTGGCAAAAAAATCCTGCTGTCTTTGACATCGACAAATTGAACTACATTAATTTTAACTATATGAAACAATTGACACCAGAAGCATTAGTATGAATTATGCTTGCCTCACTTGGTGAAAGCTGGCTACGCTAGTGAAAGTCCATCTGCTGAGGAACAAGCATGGTTGACTATGCTTTGCACTTGCGTGAAAGACCACATTAGTTATGGTGCTCAAATTGTAGACGAAGTAGGTATGTTCTTCCAAGATGATATTCTAGAAGATGCAGAACATGCAGAAGATATCGCGGCTATGAAAGCAGAAGAATCTTATACAACAGTGATTGGTGCTTTCAAAGAAAAATTGAATCTATGGAAGAGATTACCCCAGATGCTGTCAAAGCAGCAATCAAAGCGATTATGAAAGAAACTGGATTGAAAGGCAAATTTGTATTTATGCCAATTCGTATTGCTACGACAGGTCAAATGCATGGTCCAGACTTGAATTATATTATTACCTTATTTGGCAAAGAAAAAGTACTTCGCCGTTTAGGCTAGGTGCATACAAGGAGGCTATTTCTAATGAGAGAACTGACAGTTTTCAAGACGATGACCCGTGAAAAATCAGTGTTCCAACCTGTGAAAGAAGGAAGTTAGCATCTATGTATGCGGTGTAACGCTATATAATCATCCTCATATCGGCAATGCACGCCCTTTCGTGACTTTGGGATACCATTCGTCGCTATTTGAGCCACGTGGGCTATAAAGCGACATATATCCAAAACTTTACACGATGTGGATGACAAAATTATCAACACATCAATGGTGAAGGTGTGGCGTGGAATGTAATTTCTGATCGTTATATTGATGCGTATTATGATGTGATGGATGCATTACATGTACGTCGTGCTGATGTGTATCCTCGCGTGTCCACCCATATGGAAGAAATCATTGCTATGATTAGCACATTAATTGACAATGGCTATGCCTATGCGGTGGATGGCGATGTATATTATCGTGTAGAAAAATTTGAACATTATGGAAAATTATCCGGTCGTACTTTGGACGATATGGAAGCTGGTGCTCGTGTAGATGTAGATGATCGCAAGGAAAAATCCTATGGACTTTGCTTTATGGAAAGCTGCAAAACCAGGGGAACCATTCTGGGAAAGCCCTTGGGGACAAGGTCGTCCAGGTTGGCACATTGAATGTTCTGCGATGAGTCAAAAATATTTGGGCGAAGAGTTTGACTTCCACGGTGGTGGATCTGATTTAATTTTCCCTCACCATGAGAATGAAATTGCTCAATCCGAAGGTTGCTCTGAACATCATCCAGCGGTACGCTATTGGGTTCTACAATGGATTTATTACTATTAACCAAGAAAAATGAGTAAATCTTTGAATAACTTCTTCTTGGTGAAAGATATTCTAGATCAATATAGTGCGGATGCATTGCGGTTCTTCTTGTTGAGCACACATTATCGTAGTCCATTGGATTTCAGTGATGAACGCTTGGATGAAGCAACAAAAGCAATTGAGCGTTTCCAAACTGTCATCAACAACTTGTTGTATTTGGAAAGTCGTCTCAGCAGGCAGTTGTGAAAAGCAGAAGCTTCTGAATTGTTGACGAGTGCTCGCAATTATTTGAAGAATTCGAAGCCGCTATGAGCGATGATTTCAATACCGCTCTTGCATACAGCTCCTATCTACGGATTAGGAAAGAAATTAACATTTACTACCAATCTGTTCAAAGTTGTAATGGCACTGTATGCCATAGCACAATTGGGGAAGTAAAAAGAAATCTTTAAATTGATGTTAGACATTCTAGGCTTACTAGAAGATGGCTGGAAAGGTCAAGAAAGTAGCACAGAAGAATATAATCAATTGATGGAAGTGATCTTAAATATTCGCCAATGTTGCCGTGAGCAAAAACAATGGGGCATTGCAGACTCCATTCGTGATGAGTGGCAAATATTGGCATTGTCATCGAAGATTCCCCACAAGGGGCACGTGGTGGAAAACTGAACTTTAATCGATACAAACAGCTACGATCTATGGCGATTGATAAATTAAAATCTTCAGTGAAAGTAGAAGCAAATGGAGAGGGTCCTTTAGAGGACTCTCTTATGCTTGCTTATATTGGTGACGGTGTGTACACTTTATTTATCAGAAATCGTGTAGTAGAAACGGGCATTACAAAAACACAAATACTTCATGATGTAGTGACGTCATTTATTAATGCAAAAGCACAGGCAAAGGTGTTGTTAGCATTAGAACCTAGCCTTACAGAAGAAGAATTGCTTGTAGCAAAACGGGCTCGCAATAGCAATGTGCACGTGCCCAAAAGTGCCAGTGTACAGGAGTATCGTATGAGTACAGCCTTTGAGGCACTGTTGGGGTATACCTATCGCGAAGGGGATGAAGAGAGGCTAAAAGCTCTCATGGAATTCGCTTTTGCTGAAACGTTGTCACGTATGTAAAGAAAAATCGCGATATATTCAGGTTTTGCTTTGTCACGTTCATAACCGGTATTTGAATAGGGAAGAGCACGGCATACCCTCTCAAAACGGTATTTCATAATGTTTGTTCAGGGCATACCGTGCTCTTCTTAGTGTTTTCTAGATTAGAGAAAATTGAACGTGACATCCCTAGAATATGTCGCACTTTTTCGGTATGTGCTAGTTTGAGTGACAACGTTACAGCGGATGGTGCTCAGAGGAGGAGACCGCCACACATTCCTCTACAAACCGATCCTACGGTAGGTTTGCTCCGGAACATGTGGCGTTCTTCTTGGTCTTTTGCTAATCATTACAAAGCCACAGACTTCTTATAGCAGATACAATATATCTTTATTGAAACCTATGACATATTTCTCTATACCTATATGGTGACAACGTTTCAGCGGATGGTGCTCAGGGGAAAGCAAAAGAGCACGGTATACCCCTCTTAAACGGTATTTCATAATGTTTGTTCGGGGCATACCGTGCTCTTCTTCTGTGTTTTCTAGATTAGAGAAAATTGAACGTGACATCCCTAGAATATGTCGCACTTTTTCGGTATGTGCTAGTTTGAGTGACAACGTTACAGCGGATGGTGCTCAGGAGGAAGACCGCCACACTTTCTCTCTACAAACTCGATCCTCACGGTAGGTTTGCTCCGGAACATGTGGCGTTCTTCTTGAGTCTTTACTAATCATCACAAAAGCCACAGACTTTTTATAACAGATACAATATATCTTTATTGAAGCCTATGACATATTTCTCATACCTATATAGGGTGGCAATGTTTCAGCTGAGGCGCTCATGTGGTATGTTGGGAGTTGTCTTGTTTTAGTGGTATAATAGAACAATAGCTTAGTGCTATCTAAGCTTTGGTATAGGGTTTACTGATATGAAAAATATATTCTGTAATATTGTTGCTTTGTAGTATTGATATGGTTAGTATATGTATCACGATATATTTGATAATAAGTTACTACGTATAGGTAGATTTACTTTTTAAGAAAGTTTGAGGTTTTCATGGATACGTTTATTGTGGGTCGTAATGCTGTGCGTGAGGCACTAAAAATCAGCATCGTGGGATTCATCGTATTTTAGTGGCGGAAGGTAAGCAAGGGGCTCTCTTTCCAGAGATATTGGGTTTGGCAAAGTCTAAGGGTGTAGAAATTCGTCGTGTGAAAGAACGGGAGTTACAAAAATATCCTAGTGATGTGTCGAATCAAGGTGTAGTAGCATTGGTGAATGCTGTGAAGTTCCAAGAGTTACAAGATGTGCTGCTGCAATGTGCGGGAGAACATCCGTTGTTGATTTTAACGGATGGTGTGGAAGATCCTCATAACATGGGAGCCATCATTCATGCACGGCTGAGTGTGTGGAGCTACGGCGGTGCTCATTCCAAAACGCCATAATGCGCCAATTAATGCCACTGTAAGTAAAACATCTGCAGGGCTGTAGAATCGATTCCATTGGTGCAGATTGGTAATGTAGCGCAGACTATTGAGCAATTAAAAAGCCAAGGCTTCTGGGTGATGGGGGCTCATATGGACGGGACTGTTATGTACGATGTGAATATGACAGGTCCTATTGTATTGGTTATAGGGAACGAAGGAAAGGCTTAAGTCGTTTAACAAAAGAGCTATGTGATGTATTGGTAACGATTCCGATGTTTGGCACTATTAACTCATTAAATGCATCGGTAGCAGCGGCGATTCTTTTATATGAAGCGAGACGTCAACGATAATAGGTATACTATGAAAAAGGATATTTTAATTGTAGATGGATATAATGTTATTTTTGATTGGGCTGATTTAAAGTCTCTCAGCAAAGGAGTCTTTAGAACATGCTAGATTAGAACTACGTCATCGTTTACTCAATTATGGCAGTTATAAGGATATAAAGATTATTTTAGTGTTTGACGGTAAGCATGCTCCGTTTACAGCAGATGAACAACGTATATCATCTGACTTTTATTGAAGTATTCACAGGAACGCATGAGACGGCAGATGCTTATATTGAACGTGAAGTCTTTAGTAAAAAGGTCAATATAAGACGATTTATGTTGTCACTAGTGATGGAGAAGAGCAAAACCAAATTTTAGGGTTTGGCGGTCTTCGTATATCTGCTCGTGAATTGTGCCATCAAATTGAGTTGGCAAAACAGGAAGAGCGTAAACGCTATACGGGGCATCATAGAAGAGATGCTATGACATTACAACGTAATGAATTGAGCGCGACATATTGATGGAGATGTGGCTGAAAAATTAGAACGTATGAGACGAGGGAGCTATGAGAATAGTTCCTTTTTGTTATAAGTGATTTGATAAGCTCCATAGAGCAATACCCAAATGCATAGTGGTATCCTACGATAGATTCACATAATGATGACATATAAAAAGAGGGTTAACTAAGAGAAATAGTATTTCTCCTTGTTAACCCTCTTTTAGAGTTCATTATAGAGCATTTACTTTAGCTGCTAAGTTGGATTTTTGCGAGCTGCAGTATTTTTATGAAGAACGCCTTTGAGGCTGCTTTATCAATTACGCTTGTAGCATGAACTAGTGCTTTTTTTAGCTTCTTCTACAGCGCCTGCTTGAGCAGCTTCTACAGTCTTACGAGTAGCTGTACGAATTTGAGATTTTACAGCAGAGTTTTTTTCGCACGACGTTCAGCATCCGTTTTTACGCTTCTAATACTGGATTTAATATTTGGCAATTGAGTCACCTCCTTGTGATTTACTGTATTATTACTAAAGTAGTATATCATAGGGCGTACAGTTTTGCAACTATTTTTATATATATCCTAAGGAATATTGGCTTATATGCAAGGGTTTACACAGGAATACCTCTATTTTTCATCACTCATAAGAGTAGGAAATATGGTATAATTAAGGATACGTAGATCGAGTCAATAGGAGAGTAAACTATGAAAAATTAATGGTTATAGATGGAAGTAGCTTATTATATCGTGCATTCTTTTGCACTACCACCACTGCAAAATGCATTAGGGTTCCTACGAATGCGGTATATGGTTTTTAACTATGTTAACAAAAGCTTTATGAAGAAATCAATCCTGACTATATTGCAGTAGCATTTGATAAAGGAAAAAGACCTTCCGTATGGATATTTTTGAAGACTATAGAGAACTCGTCAAAGTGCACCAGATGAATTGCGTCCACAATTTAGCTTGATCCGTGAAGTATTAGAATCTTTGGGGATTATTGTGATTGAACAAGAAGGCTTTGAAGGCGATGATATCATTGGTTCTTTAAGTAAAAATGGGGTTCTACTGACTTACAAGTCCATATTATTACTGGAGATAGAGATAATTTGCAATTAGTAGATGAGTATACTAGTGTGTTCTTAACGAAAAAGGGCATCACTGATATGCTTCATGTGACTATGGCAAATATGGAAGAACTCTATGGGTATGGTCCTCAAAATGGTGATTGAAATGAAATCTCTCATGGGGACTCTTCAGATAATATCCCAGGTGTGCCTGGTGTTGGTGAAAAACAGCCTTAAACTATTGACTCAATATGGTACGTTAGAAGGGCGTGTATGAACATATTGAGGAACAAAAGGGAAAACTAAAAAGAACGATTAGTAGACAATAAAGACTTAGCGTTTATTTCTCATCAACTAGCTACCATCAAAACAGATATGGATATGCCTTATGAACTAGAGCAATTTGTTCCTGTTGTACATCGTAGTGAAGTGACTCCATTATTTGAAAAATTAGGCTTTCATGCAGTAACACCAAGATTACTAAAAGCAATGGGCGTGACAGACAGAAGGGACTTTATTCGATCAATTCTTAGCTCCACCCGCAGAAGAAATTGAATTAACGCATGTTACAGAAGTGCCACAAGAATTTTATGAAGATAAAATCATCAGTGTCATTCTAAAAGAGGCTGGAACACATCCATTCAGAACCATAGAAGCTTTATATCTATATAATGGGGATACTCAATTAGTTGTGAATGGATTTGTAGATGTAGCACATATGGAAACAGTGTTTGAAGGGGCTACAGAAGTTGTTACAGATAATGCGAAGTTGCTATTTGAAGTGTTAGGTACTGACACAACAGGTAATATTTCTATTATGAAAGAAGATTCTGTTCATATTAAAGATGTTACATTAATGGCTTACTTATTAGATCCTACACGAGCAAATTATGGTATGACCTATTTATGTGAGCGATTTGGACAATCTTCATTCCAGCAACAGAAAATGAAATGGAATGGCTCTACAAGCGCAAAGTTTATATCGAATGAATGACATAGCTACAGAAGAGATGAAGACTGCTGGTGTATGGGAGTTATATAAAATAATTGAATTGCCATTATTACGTACACTTTGTGTATTAGAAAAATGGTATTTACATGGACGTAGATCAATTACATACTACATTGGAACGCTTCAAAGTAGAGGTTAGTGCATTGCAAGAGAAAATCTATGTTAGTAGGGGAAACTTTCAATATTAATTCGCCGAAACAATTAGGGTGTTATCTTGTTTGAAAAATTACAACTGCCAGTCATTAAGAAAACAAAAACAGGTTATTCTACGGATGCTGAAGTCCTAGACATGCTTAGAAATGACCATGAAATTGTAGAACAGATTTTAGCCTATCGTTCAGTGGTTAAAATTAGTATCTACGTATTTAGAAGGGTTCGAAGGACTTGTAAATCCTCATACCAACCGCATTCACACTTCTTTTAATCAGATGGTAACAGCCACTGGTCGTTTAAGTAGTTCCGATCCGAATTTACAAAACATTCCTGTACGCAGTGAAAAAGGCCGTGAAATTCGTGCGTTATTTAAACCTCATGATGGATATGATATGTTCGTCAGCGCCGATTATTCCCAAATTGAGTTGCGTATTTTTAGCCCATTTATCTGAGGATCCCAGCGTTGATTCAGCTGTTCCAAAATGGTGAAGATATTCACCGTTTTACCGCAGCAGAAGTACTAGGTAAAGCGTTAGATGAGGTAACTCCTCTAGAACGTTCGCATGCGAAAGCCATTAATTTTTGGTATTATCTATGGCATTAGTGATTTTGGTTTGTCTCGTGACTTAGGTATTACAAGAGCAGAAGCAAAAGAATATATTGAGCTATATTTCAGTCGGTATCCACAAATTAAAGGGTATATGGACCGCATGGTACAAGAAGCCCATGAAACAGGCTCTGTACGAACTATGTTTGGTCGTGTTCGCCCATTACCCTGACATTAATAGCCGTAACTTTAATCGTCGATCCTTTGCGGAGCGCACAGCTATGAATACGCCAATTCAAGGGACGGCTGCAGATATCATTAAATTAGCTATGAATCATGTAGAAGAAGCGCTAGAAGAGCAAGGCTTACAATCTCGTATTTTTATTACAGGTACATGATGAACTAGTGCTAGAAGTGATAGCATCAGAACAAGATCAGTAGAAACATTGTTGCGGAATTGTATGGAACAAGTAGTGACATTACGAGTGCCATTGCAGGTAGATGTGCACAGTGCAAACAACTGGGCAGATGTAAAATAGTAGATTCATAGAATTTCTATACAGAATGTTTTGTGTATAATCATATGACTAGAATCAAAATGTGGGTGAAAATATGTATAAAATCGGACTCACAGGAGGTATTGCTCTGGTAAAAAGTACAGTGTTACGATGGTTACAAAAAGGTGTTCCCTATATTGATGCAGATGTAGTGGCTAGAGAAGTTGTTGAGCCAGGAACGCCAGGATTACAAGAATTGGTACAGGCTTTTGGACCCTAATACAGTGCTAGAAGATGGCACGTTACATCGTGTCTATATTGGTAGTCTTGTATTTTCTGATTCTAAAGCCTTAGAGACGATTAATTCTATATTGCAACCTCATATTAGACGGCGTATACAGGAATTGACAGAAGAATGGGAAGCTAAGGGAAAAACGGGCTATCATCTATGATATACCATTGCTGTTTGAAACAGATTGGCATAAGCAGATGGATGAGATTTGGCTTGTCTATGTCAACCCTGATGACACAGCTAGAACGTTTGATGAAACGAAATTCTTATTCTGAACAAGAGGCACTTGATCGTATTCATAGTCAAATGAGTTTAGATGAAAAAGCGAAAATTAAGTGCTGTTGTGATAGATAATTCTGGGACTATGCAACAGTTAGAAAAACAATTACGTAAATTGTGGAAAAACAGCGAAAATTCACTTTCAGAAGGAGGAAGTATGAGGGTATCCACAGCATTTGCTTGGTTAATCGTTGTCCTAACGGTCTACTATGTACAATACGGACAACCCCTATTTAGCCAGACAATATGCGTATCCGTTAGCATATGAAAGTACGGTAATGAAAAATGCATCCACCTATCATGTCAGACCATCCATGGTGGCGGCTGTGATCTACACAGAAAGTAAGTTTGATACAAATGCAAAAATCTTTACCAGGTGCTTTAGGATTGATGCAGTTAACGCCAGATACAGCACACTGGATCGGGAGAACAATTGAATCAACCGAGCTTATCCGACCAAGATATCAAGGAACCACACACGAATATACAATTAGGGACTTGGTATTTAGCGCATTTATTAGATGAGTTCAAGGGCACGAAATCTTAGCCTTAGCAGCCTATAATGCAGGGCGTGGTCACGTGGAGGAATGGATGCAAACCTATGGTTGGGATGATAATTTTGATGATATAGATAAAATTCCGTTTCCAGAAACAAAAGATTACGTGAAACGGGTGATGGCTCATGAAGAACAGTATCAGTCATTGTATAGTCAATTACGATAAGGAACAAATCCATGGATGCAATTATAAAAGAATGAAAACCCTCGATTTAGCTTGGTTGGAACCTACCATTGGAGACTTTCACTTAGTGGTGGAACAACAAGCCATATCAGTCAACTATATATAGTCTCTTTTATTATACAAAATGATAAAAATTGGCGTTGGTCAGTCCTCTATGATACAGAAGTAGGGATTATATGGTGCGTATTTCTGTGCCTTTAGTAGAGTTTGTAGACATTGCTTTCATAAGAGAATCTTTAACGCCATTTATGGAGAACTTAAAAGCCAACTATAAAGCATCTATTACGACACGATTTATGGCACCCCAAGAAGGATTTGTCTACGAATACAAGAAGAAGGGTATACCTCAGTGGAATTATGTAGCAGCATTACCAGAAACAATTGAAGGATATCATTTAGATGTGACGCCACATACAGCATTAGATATGATTAATGGATCCTATATTATCGGTACCTATATCAAAGATAATGAGGAAACAGGAGTAGTCTTGTTCTACAACACATTCCGAGATGAATTTTTGGTGAAACTAGCAGCAAGGCTATCCAGGAATTACACATGAATTGGATGCGACTACGATAGACAAATTTGAGCAAGCTTTGACGAATCATTTTACAAGAAGTATTACTGAGTTTATAACTCACCTAGGGCATTCACTAAATGAATGTCAGTATTCTCTAGGTAGCGTATAATGGTAATACTCTTTGTATAGTAAACTCTAATTAGGATAGGGGTAGTATTTTGGAACAAATCCGAATAGAAAAACTAGGAAAATCCTTTGGGATACGAGAAATCTTTTTCCAATGTATCCTTTACCATACGACAAGGAGAACGTCTCGCTTTAGTGGGCCCTAATGGGGCTGGTAAATCGACGTTGATGAAATGCATACTAGGCATAGAAGAACATGATGCGGGAATCATTGTGAAAGACAGTAGTATCACCATTGGCTATTGCAGCAAGATGTGAATTTAGGTGATGCTAGTTTAGAAGAAGAAATTCAAACTGCTTGGGCTGATGTACAGCATCTAGAATCCCACTACAAGCGTTAACAACAGAATTAGAACATAGAGCAAGCTACAGAGCAGGACATGCGTCGTTTTATCTTATTTACAAGAGCGATTGGAATGGCTTGGTAGATATGATGAAAAACAGCCAATGTATTGCGTATGGTTTAGGATTTAGTGACGAAGATTTAGAAGAAAAGCTAGTGAATTTTCTGGAGGGCAAAAACTCGTATTAATTTGGCTAAAGCCTAGGCATGTCCGGACTTTTTCTATTTCCTTGACGAGCCTACTAACCATTTAGATATGCCAATGTTAGAATGGTTGGAAGGATATTTAAAATCCCATAAAGGTGGCATTGTCATCATTAGTCACGATCGATACTTCTTAGATCAAGTGGCTACAGAAGTGGTAGAATTGGCTCATCATAAAGTACATACCTATAAAGGTAATTATAGTCAGTTCTTGAAACAACGGGAACAGCAACGGTGGCGTATCAACGTGCTTATGAAAAGCAACAGGAGCACATTCGTAAAAACTGAAGAATATATTGACAAATATAGAGCAGGGATTAAAATCTAAATGGCTCGTGGTCGTCAATCACAGTTAGATAGACTAGGAGATTAGAGGCACCAGACCAGGATAAAGAGTTTACCTTTACCTTTCCTAAAGCAGAAATGAGTGCAGACCGAGTATTGATGGTGGAAGATGTGTCTATTGGGTATGATACAGGACATCCTGTGGCAACACATATTACTACGACGATTACGTCGAGGAGATGTTGTAGGTTTAATTGGTGCTAATGGAGCTGGAAAATCTACTTTCGTCAAAAACAATTATGGGAGAACTCAATACCTAGATGGAACGATTAGTACCGGCAATCGAGTGCAGACAGGTTATTTCTCGCAAGAACATGAAGAGTTACATCCTACTTGGTCTGTGTTACAGGAGATTATGGCTCTCACGATATGTCAGAAGAGTCTGCTCGTAGTGCTAGGGGCCTTTCAATTCAGAGGGATGATGTATTCAGTTAATAGGAGATTTATCAGGTGGAGAACGGGCAAGGGTAGCTTTATTGCAGCTATTTTTAGAAGGTCGTAACTCTAATTCTTGATGAACCGACAAAACCATTTGAGATATTCCTACCCCGGAAACTGTAGAGCAAGCATTACAGCAGTTTGAAGGAACTTATTAATCATTTCCTCGCGATAGGTATTTGCTAGATGAGGTAGCAAAACGAATTGTGGTCTTAGATAATGGTGGTATCGAAGAGTTCCATGGTACTACTCGTATTATAAAGAAAATGTTGGAACGATCTAGTGTAGCTGCACAACAATTAGAAGCGGAACAGACGAAACGCAACAATTCTTCTAGTAATACAGCAGTCAAGAGTGATTCACTTAGAGATATAGCAGTGATTGCTGATTCTAATGCTGACGTACATCAAGGTATCTCAGAGATGACTATGACTGGGGAAACAAGATATTGGTCATTCAGAAACAATATTAACGCCTAAAAAGAAACCAAATTCTCTATGCTTGAAAAAGAGTTAGCTAAAGTAGAGTCAGATATTGCACGTATGAGGCGACAGTTAAAATGTATATGGTACAGCTCAGGACCCATCTATACAGGGAGATATATCAGAATATGAACGATTATCTCAAGAGTTAGCTGACACAACATCACAATTAGATGCCCTCTATGAGCGGTGGGAAAACCTTAGCGAAGAGGCTTAGGAGGTTTCTATGAAAGGTCGTTTTTGCACCCAGTCCTACAGGACATATGCATGTAGGAAATTTATGGGTAGCATTTTTGTCCCTATTGGTCTACACGACGCCAAGATGGAGAGTATATTGTCCGCATCGAAGATGTGGATACACAACGTTCTAAACCAATATATGCAGATTATATACTAGAAGATTTATCTTGGCTTGGGTTTTATTTGGGACGAAGCACCTACGTATCAATCCCAACGTTTGAATATATATGAAAGGTATTTACAAGAATTACGTAGCCAAGAACGGTTATATCCATGTTATTGTAATCGAGCTCGCTTACAGGAAATCAGTAGCGCCCCACATCAGGGAGAAAGCCCATCATGTATACGATGGATATTGTTTAACACATACACCAAACATCAGTGAAAGACCTCCATCTTGGCGGTTTCATATGGAGGATACAAGTGATCATTTTCACGATCTGTATCGAAGCGTAGGTAGACTATGAAATACAATCTTGTAATGATGATATTGTATTAAAGCGGTGGGATGGTATGATTGCTTACCATCTGGCAGTGGTCATCGATGATTATGAAATGGGTGTCACCGAGGTCATACGTGGCAATGATTTGTTACCTGTCACAGGGCATCAAATTGTTTTAGGTCAGATATTAGGTTTTCCTAAATTAGAATATGGTCACGTCCCTATGCTAGTGGATATAGAAGGATATCGCTTGTCTAAACGACAACAGCATAACTATCCGTGATTTACAGAAACAAGGATCTACACCAGAGCAGTTGTGGGGATGGTTCGCATTAGAAACAGGATTACTCACAAAGGAGACTCTACTAATTAATGGTAAAATAGGGCTTTCAGAATTATCAGAATTACCATTCCAAAGAAACTTTATTAGAAACAAGACACAATCAAATTGACAAATTTTCGATATTGTGGTATGATAGTACAGTAAGTGAGGTGATACGTATGTCAATGGAAACAGCGATCCAAGAAAAAACGTGGGCCGTTTTAGGCGCCACAACAAGAACCGATAAGTTCGGATATAAGATTTTCAAACATCTTGTCAATAAAGGATATACAGTGTATCCAGTGAATCCCTAATATTACGTCTATCGATGGAGTACAATGCTACTACCAAGCTTGCATGAGTTGCCCTGTAGTACCTACTGTAGTCGACTTTTGTGGTACCAGAAGAGTTGGATTAGAAGCTCTAGATAGTTGTAAAGGAGTTAGGAGTTAAGACCGTTTGGCTACAACCAGGTGCGGATAAACCGGCAGTAGTGAAAAAGGCAAATGAATTAGGGTCTTGAAGTGATTCAAGATTGTGTATTGATTCAAATTTAATAGGAGGCTTACATGAGCGCAATTATTGATGTAACATCTGCAAATTTTTAAAGAAGTAGGTAGCAACAAATGATAAAGTAACTGTTGTGGATTTCTGGGCACCATGGTGTGATACTGTGTTCGCATGATGCCAGTATATGATGAATTAGCTGCCATTTAGGGTGACAAAGTGACATTGACAAAAAGTAAACACTGACGAACAACCTGAATTGGCACAATTCTTCAAAATCGAAATCCTTCCTACATTTGCTATCTTCAAAATGGTGAGATCGTAGATCGCAAAATTGGTTTTCATTCCATTAGAAGAATTAAAAGCAGCTGTAGAGGCATATCTATATATACATACTAAGGACTGATTCATTCAGTCCTTTTCCTTCTGCCTATATGAGATTGTACTTTTTAGCATATTAATACGTTTTGTGACAGATAACAACAATTATTCTTCAGCATAGTTAGTAGGCTAGTAAGTAGAGGTTATAGAAAAAGCATGTATCATAATGACAATATGTCAAAAGATACATGCTTTTCTTATGTATATCGTTTATCTAATAAACTTTCTAATCTTTTTCGAGCATCTAATACTTTACCTGCCAAAAATAGATGGTATGGCCACACCCACACCAATGGAGATAATGATAAGGATGGCAGTGACACTGCTTTGAATAGCTTCTACAAGTGTGGTAGAAGTAAGTGAGTTTATATGCAACATGGCATATAAAAAAATCGATAAAGAAATACGCCAGGTACTAACGGAATAGCTGATGGAATGCTAGGACCTTAGAGGATGTATGGAATGACGCTGCTATTAGAGAAAATAAGCTGACCATGGCGGCAGCGATGAAAGTAGCACCAAACACAGAAAATCCTAAGTATAATATGAGCGTATTTTTCACTACAATAGCGATGAGACCACCAATGCCTATGAGTGGGAGTAGGCGCTTTTGGAGTATAAAACATGACAGCACAGCCTGCGGCTCCCACTACAGCAGCCCCTAATAAAACAATGGAAATACTGTCAGGAACAATACTTAAATGAGTGAAGTCATAAGAATGATTGAAGTATTGAGCCATACTAATGCCTACGGTCATACTGCCTACGATGAGTAGGGTGTGAACAGCTCTAGAGATACCTACTAAAAATATGATTATTTAACAAGTCGTCTACTGTATTGATGAGTGGGATGCCGGGAACCATGAATAATGTACAAGCAATCATGGCATAGATGACATCGGCAGAGTCGAAAATACATCCTGATAGAAAGGCTAATCCAGAGGATACCGCGGCAGCACTAGCGATACTGATATAACCATTAATTTGAAAAACGCTTCAAAAATTAATAATACAATAAAACCAATGAAAGCACAGAATGTAGTAATCCAAGCCGAGATAATGGTGCCACCAAATAGATAGGGAATGCACTGCAAGCGAACCCTGCAAAGATGGCAGACATAAGATTAGAGTATGGTGGTTCTGCTATCCAACTCTTGAGCAAACTCATCGAGATGTATACTTTTTGCAAAAGCAGTCCAAGGTTAAGACGCTAATGGCAGAAATGACTTCCATATTAGCCCCCATATATTGTACCTTGCGGAATGAAGTAATACATTCGCTTTCACCATGGATATTGATCAAGAATATTGAGTACGCAATATGAATATGTAAATAATCTTCAGGAATTCTATATAAGCTGCGCACGGCGCATATCACGAACAATTTGATTCGCATTAGCACCATTTTTCAGATAACAAACAGCCCCATGCGTAATGAAAGATAGTTACCTTTTTACGAATCTCTACAAAAGGTTTTTCTAAAATCTGCAGATCTTGCTTTGTATACTGGGTCATCTTAATGAGACTTTCTTAAATATTTTGTATCTAAATCTACATCCACTTCTACCGTATCTGTATCAGGCTCAGCGATCCACAAATTCAATAGATTCTAAATGTTGTACTACTTGAGCTGAATAAATCCTAAGTAGACTTCGTATGAAATCTTTCTTTTCTGCCAATTCTTCTTCCGTTAAAGTTTGACCAGATCGCTGCCAATGCATTAATGCGTATTAGGCTTTCGTTCCATAGTCATATCTTTTTCTTGTTCTGTCATAGATAATCTCCTTATTTGTTAGCGCATACCTCTGTGGTATGATACACTATATATTAGTGTTAGATGAAAGTATTCTAACCAATAGTATTGCATTGTAGATTTATATTATAACACGATTTACATAGTCCATCTTAAAGGAGAAGGCTCGATGCGAATTACAAAAAGCCATCAAGGCAGAGCAAATACGAATATTGGGGAGAAGTCTACCATGATGCAAAAACCGGCACTGAGAGTTTACTACACCTTTTGAATTACTAGTAGCGGTAGCATTATCTGCACAATGTACGGACGAACGAGTCAACATTGTAACAAAAACGACTCTTTTCCAAAATATAGTGACCCTAAAGATATGTATGAATTAGGATTCCAGGATTAGAGGCATTGATTAAAGATTGTGGATTATATCGATCTAAAGCGAAACATATTCATGAAACATGCAAGATTTTAGTGGAACAATACAACGGGTGAAGTGCCACGAGATTTTGATATCTTAGTGACATTGCCAGGTGTTGGTCGTAAAACAGCCAATGTATTAGTATCCATACTATTTGATACGCCAGCCATTGCGGTAGACACGCATGTATTCCGCGTATCCAATCGCTTAGGTATTGCCAAGGGAAAAACACCTGATGAAGTAGAAAAGAAATTAGCCATTCCTATGGAACACTGGAGTGCTGCACATCATTGGATGATCTGGCACGGTCGAAAAATTTGTAAAGCGCGAAAACCATTATGTGACGAATGTCCTTTATATGATGTATGCCAATCGGCAGGGAAGGTATAGTATGACAGAACAAATGAGACGTCTCATTGAGACTTTTTACAAAGGTGAGGAGTTACAGGACCAGATATGGTGCAAGAAATCAGCAAGATTTCGAGTGTTAGATCAAATCATCACCCAAAGTGGTGAAGTTCGTGAGTGGGGCATTACGCCCAAAGAATTATTTGAGTTGGCTCAAACTTCTACAGTAGATATGTTTGGCCCTTGCCTTATGATGAAGCTAGGATTTAAGGAAATTTATGGAATTTTCCCTAGTGTTGAGACTAATGGACTCTCACCAGTGCTACAGGATATTATGAAGGTGTGTCTGCAGGTCGCCAGTGGTCTGTACCAATGCAAGAAGTGATTGACTTCATAAGAATACAGAGGGATTATTCTCTTTGCCTCATTTCGAGGAATATGCAGCTATTGCAGAAGAGATTATGCAAACCCTTCCAACCGATCGTTTGCTGTTCTATACAGCCTCTGAAAGTTGCTACAATCTATTCCGTAGCCTATATCCATTGGCACCAGTGATCAATGAATGGCCAGAAGATGTTATCTTTGACCACATTGTAGCGGCTACATCTGGTATGTTTACAGCACCAGTAACTACGATGGAACAAATGGCAGCTCGTGTGAATAATGTGAGCGAAAGAGGCACGGTATATTACTTCATTCCAGTGTCTGCTGTACAAGATCAATTGAATATGAATCGGGTAGCCTCGCAATTTTGATTCTTCAAAATCATTTAGAAGTAATTCGAGAATGGGCTCCCATTGCAAAACCTATGAATTCCGTTATGGAGTAGGTCCTGTGAAAAGTAGACCTTTTCTATTTGTGAAATCGTTGAAGATGGCTATAAACAAACAAACTCATACCATTACCACATGAAGTATTAGCCTCTGATGAAACATTTAGTTTAGCTCATTATGGACTTTTCCCTATATGGAGTGTCAAGTAAGTATGAATCGAAAACATCCAACTATGGGTGAGGATGGATATATGCATGGCGATTATCGGATTCCAACCTATATGCAAACGTATGTTTGAAGCCTTAGAAGGATATTATTTACAAATTTCTATGAAAGGTATCGATGTATCTGTTACATTGGAACACAAAAAGGGTATCCCATTAGGTGCGTCTCCAGAAGATGCCACTGTACAAGACATGCGATGGAACAATCTATTTTACAAGATGATGCGGTAGAATATCGTTGGTATTTTAACCATCCAAGCGCACCATTTTTGTGGTACACGTATTTCAATAGCGAAGAAGGAAAACAAGTAGTACGTACGTTAGCATCCATGGTGACAACAACACCTGCATTATTACAATTAATGGGTAGTTGTCGTCGTCAAGTAGTGAAAGAAGAGGCGCTATCTACATTTACTACAAGCTTTTACCAATTCATTACAACAATATGAAACAGAAAAAGCGCAAGCTGAAACAAACTGGACCAATGCATTAGAAACATTAGCTACTGAGATTGTACCAGTACCAACAGAAACAAATACAGAAGCAGGGGAGGAGTAATCATAGCTATAGTGAATTATTCAATTTATAAAGTATTAGGTACGCTGTCAGAAAAATAAAGATGGTATGAAAAAGCAATTAACATGCACAAGCTGGGGACGTTATAACCCTAAATTTGATATCCGTGCATGGGACGAAGATTACTCGCAAAATGACGAAGGGTGTCACCTTAACATTAGAAGAAATTTTAGAACTAAAAAGAAATCTTAAATCTGTGCATCTAGAAGAAGCCTTTAGAAGAAGCAAAACAAGAACGGGCTGAGGCTAAAAATTAGAAGCAGAAAAATCTGAATAAGTCATACCTATATTGTAAAATTTAGTACGATATATGAATATTATTCATAAATAAAAGCCTATGGACTCTAGTATATGGTTCTATAGGCTTTTATTTTGCTATACTATCGTTAAGTATCTATTCCAATACTCTTTATCAATATGGTATAATGAATATATATTTAAAAGTTGGGTATATCTTTACAAATCGTGAGAATCGAGAATAGGGGTATTGATATGAGAAAGAAAAGAACTTTTAACGTTATGGATTACATTGTCTTTGCAATTAGGGACTTATACGGCACAGGGCATTGTAAGTCAAGAGGTCATGGTGGACAATAGTCAGTCTGTCCCAGTTATACAGATTGCTAATCCTATTCATGGTGTATCCCATAATCGGTATGAGTCCTTTTCTACAGACACGGGGCTATCTTTAACAATGCTACTACGCCTACGGTTAGCACTCATGTTGGATCATCAATGCAAAACCCTAATTTACGAGAGCCTGCAGACCTTATTGTCAACGAGTAGTAGGAACTTCTACATCACAATTAGCAGGAACTTTTGAGGTGGCAGGACAGCCGGCGATGTAGTCATTGCTAATCCCAACGGGATTTCTATCAAGGGTGTTCACTTTATCAACACCCCGAAAGCTACGTTTACTACAGGCGTTCCCAATATGGTGGATGGTCGGTTAGAAAACTTGCCATTGAGAAAGGAAATATTGATGTAACAGGGGCATCAATGCACCTACGGAACATAGTGGAGCTAACTCATATACCCCTATTTCAAAAGGTGGATTTATTAGCAAAGACGATACGCATCAATGCAGATGTGGTGGCACAAGATTCTATTCGTGCTGTCACAGGGCGTAATACAGTGAACTATGCAGATGGAACTGTAACAGCTAGAGACCCCGGCAAAGTACACCTACAGGGTTGCTTTAGATGTAGGTGCTCTTGGTGGTATGTATGGAAATACCATTTCCTTAATCGGTACAGAATCTGGAGTAGGTGTGAACATCAGTGGCTCCATCGATGCTATAGCGGGTACCCTACACATTGACACAGCGGAAACCTCACCATCGAACAAGGTGGTTCACAGCAAGAGCCTACTAGCATTCATGGAAAGTGCTAAAGAATTGGAAAATTCGTGGCCAAGACTTCATCATCGTGGTACCCTAGTGGGCGATGAAACTGTAACAATACAAAAAGTGCTACTGTTGCCAATGATGGGAACCTACAAGGGAAACAGATTGAGGCAAATGTGACTAATCTACGTGGACGGGGAGTGATTTCCAGCGCAGAGAATTTAACTATCCAAGGGACGGACTCTATTGTGTATCAAGGAGGCATGCGCTCTCAGTCTGGGGATATCACTGTACGAGGAAAACAGGTAGAAGTAGATCGAAACCATATACAAGTAGTATCAAAAGATAAGCTGCATATAGAATCAAAAACCCCTACGCCTGAAACACCTGTAGATATCTCAAAATAGACACTGAGAATCCTTTACATGTGCTACTACAACCTATCCTCTATACTGCAAGGTTGTGGTAGAGGATACACAAGAAGAGTTACCCATTACTGTAGATGTGAATGCTCCTTAGAATCGCCAACCGATCCTAGATACGACGAGGAATAGCATAGATATCCTACACATTGCCGGTGTTGATGGAAACGGTGTTTCGCACAATGCATATACACAGTTTAATGTGAAGAGAGGTCTTATTCTTAATGTGCTACGAAATACACAAAAAACTCAGTGGCTGGTTACATTGATAAAAATATGTTCTTAGCTGGGAATGGGGCTAAAACTATCATCAATGAGGTCACTTCTACGAATCCATCTACTTTGAAGGATATAGAAGTGGCAGGGAATCCAGCGATGTGGTTATCGTGAATCAAATGGTATGACCGTCAATGGATTCGCGTGGTCGATCAGAACTCACATGACTTTGCAAGGGAAGGTTACATCAGACATCGTAGGCAAAGGCTGTGGGGAGCGCAAATAGATGCACTTTTCATCAGTGACCATTTACGTAACCGTCGCAGTGAACTATGGAGCCATCACCTTCGTGTGACACAGATTCTTTTGGAGAATACAGGAATATAGCAGCAGAGACTAAGCATATGTTGCTAACACTATGCACAATACAGGGTTTGTGAAAGTAAAGACACTCTCCAATTGACTGGAAACGATCGTTGTACAAGATAAAGGGCATTATGAAGGCAGAATCAGACTGTCCATATCTCAGCGAACCATATTCAAAATAGCAACTCCTCTGTGTTTAGAAGCCGGTGAGTTTACATATCACAGGGAGATGCCTTACAAAATGACATCCCATGTAGTCAGTCATGGTACGATGCACGTAACTGTCAGAGCAACTTAGAAAACATAAACACAGGGGCTATCATTGCAGAAGATACCTTGCAGATACAGGAGATACGTTTGCTAATACGAAAAGTATTCTCTTTGCAAAAAACGATACAGAGATAGATATGAAAGAGGATGTGACGAACACCAGTGGATTGTGGCATGTGCTAGGTAATTTGCGTGCGCAAGGTCGCCACATTCGGAATATCAACAGCAAAGGTTCTTACTTTGGTTCAGATATCTATGTAAAGGTAATGCCTATGTATTGGGAAAGAGAGCTTTGAAAATAGGTCCTCAGATGTCATTGTCAAAGGTGATCTCACTATATCAGCCCCTAAAATGCAAAATCATAAGGATGTGTTTAAGACAGGGTGGACCATTTCAGAAGAAGATAAGTATGAGGGTATACCGCATCTAGACCAGCCTAACTATTATGAGGCAGATAGAAAATACCATAGAACGATTCATACAGGAACCATAGAAGAGGACACCGCCACATCTAGAATACTGAGCGATGGTACCATCCATATTGCAGGGCAAGATGTGCAAAATACATATAGCTGAATTATGGCGAAGGATGAGCTTTACAAGTTACGGCAGACTCCATTACCAACACAGGCTATCGAAGGGACAGTTCACTATGATGATATAGGCAGAGATAGAACATTGTGAAATATAAACAGAAAAACGTTGGTGGAAACGTAAAAAGTGGGTTTATGGACATACTGATATTCCCATGAACATCATTTCATCTTTGATGCTGAAGTAGTCCATCTAGTGAACGTATTGCTGTATTAGAGAGTCATGGAACTACGAGCATCCAGTCGAGATGCATTTACCAATACAACACTTGAGGCAGATGGAACAGCTTACGCCATACGAGATAAAAAGGTTGAAACTACGGTGGCACCTACAGATGTTTCTAAATTAGTGACGATGTTGGAAGCATCAAAACAACTCTACATGACGACGGATACCTTAGTAGCTAAGGTAGAAGAGACGCTTTATATACAGATAAAAAGCAATTTTGTCTAGTGATTATATGGTCGCTAGATTACAGGCAGACCCAGAACGAGTGTACAATCGATTGCGCAATGGATACGAAGATCGAAAGTAGGAAAGAAGAACTCCGTCATAGGTGGTCATACCCTTACGAAATATACAGGTCATGATCGGTCTTTACTTTCAGGGATTCTAACAGCCTGTTACAACCTGGAATTTGCGCAAGATGGTAGTATTGTTTTTGGGTAAAGATATTGCAGGTAATAAGCCAAAAACTAGATAATACGGGCACTATACAAGCAAAGGATTCTTTGTCCATTGTAGGTGGTAATGTTAGAAAACCTCAACGGGAGCATCAATGGTAATCTAGTTTCTATACGCACAGATATGTTGAAAATACTTCGGGTCGTATAGCATGGTAAAGACCGTGTACATATAGAAGGAAAAGACATCCGTAATGAAACACAAGTAACAACTAACAGTTCATTTGGACATCAACAAGATACAGCGCATGGAAATGCTAGTATCACTAGTGATGGCGGTATCCATATCAGGGGATACCATACGATCTGTAGGTGCTACTATACAGGGAAATAGTACGGTTAGCCTAGCAGGAAAAGATATACAAGTCTCTGCTCGTGCCTTACAAAATCGTTACATAGGTAGTGGAGTGACCTTAGACTCTACTAAGAACCTAGGAAGTACCGTACAAGGACATACGCTGCAAGTCCAAGGTGGAGAGATTACGTTACAAGGCTCTCGTATGATGGGACGCACAGTAGACCCTTAGGGGAGGCTCTCTAACCTTACTGAATGTAACAAATAAAACTGTATCAGATGTAGCAGTGGGTGCTAGAGGTAGTGACTATTTCAACCGTAAGATGGTTATAGAAGAGCAGAATCTAGGAGCGACCATTGAAGGCGAGACTGGTGTTAAGGTGCGTATGGATAATAATGTATCTATGAAGGAAGCACTATACATAGTAAAACGGGCCTTGTAGGTGTGCAAGCAGGTCAGTATCCATTGTACATGGTACTGAGCGTCATGAAATAGTATCTGAGGTACATCAAAAAGATAGAGGGTTCTTGTCATCTACTACAAGGGATACCTATGACCATAGACGTACAGATACGGTAGTGGGCTCTACGATTTCCAGCGGTACGGTTAAGGTAGATGGTAAGCAAGACGTACTAGTTAAAGCCAGCCATATAGTGGGAGATACAGATGTTATGGTTACGAGTGAAGGTAATTTGACCATTACATCAGCACAGGAAGAATCTGGTGCCACTCATCGTAGGATACGTACAAATCTGGTATTTTGGTAATGGAGGTCTTAGCCTTACCATTGGTACACAAAAACAAGCAGATACCTATGATGTTAAGAGCAGTGTAGCCAAAGGCAGTGTGATTGGAAGTCGCTTTGGTTCTGTCACCTTAGGTGCTACAGGTACTACACAAGTAGAAGCTAGTGATGTAGCATCGAAAGGGGATATTCAGGTCCAAGGCTCTGGTGTGACAATCCGTAATGGTTATACCACATCTCATACAGGAGAAACACACAGATTTTCTAAAAGTGGGCTTACTCTCTCATTGTCAGATCGCTTAGTAGATACTACAACCAATGCAGTAGGTACACTTACACGAGCACTGTATAAAAGATGAACGATTGCAAACCTTGATTAGCCTACAAAACCTATGATGATGCTAAGACATCTTTAGAAAAATCTAAACTGAAAGACCAAGCCAAGAGTTTACACCTCAATCTATCTTTAGGCACAGAACGAAGTGAAGCTTCTACGAATGTAGATAGTAAGATAGCAAAAGGGTCGACCGTTGTGTCCGATGGACATATTCGATGCATTACTCAAAGAAAGACGACCTTCGCATAGAAGGAAGTGATGTACAAAGCAAGGACATTACCTTAGATTCTGCGAACAGTATCTATGTGAAGGACAAAGAAACGACCTCTAAGATGACACAGAGTATGAAACAGAAACAAGGATCTCTTGATATTTCCTATGATGTATTACAACACCGATTCTCCGATATATCCGTCAATGCCGAGTGGTAGTAAAGGAAATATAGCAGGTACAGATATAGTTCATGATCCATCAAACATAACTGCAAGGAACACCCTTGGAGTGAACACAAAACAGGATGTACATATCAAAGATGGTGTTCTTAAAGGGGAGACTATCCAAGCAAATATTGGTGGTAATTTAGAGATTCACTCTGTACAGGATACACATGATTATACAGACCATACTTCATCATGGTATGGGACTTAGCCTATCTAAGAAGGGAGCATTTAAATCATTACAAAGCTCCTTGCAACGGACTGATATAGATAGCAAATACACCTCTGTGATCCACCAATCTGGACTCTATGCAGGAAGTACAGGATTTAACATATCCGTAGGCAACTCGACCACATTAGAAGGAGCTCTGTTATCTA
>BNJS01001780.1_pt1 | contig 86440 bp, 94 predicted proteins | sample 8540461 | NCBI WGS metagenome assembly BNJS01 (sample SAMD00202454, study PRJDB9452) | human saliva metagenome | isolation source: human saliva | place: Japan
GATAAGATACAAAGTAATCCCCTTTCTTTTTGATTTATGTCCGTCATTCCTTTGTAGACTGAAATAAAAGCATTAATTTTGTAGGCATAAAAAGAAAAGCAAATGCAGGCAATGATTTTTGCAGCCGGACTCGGTACCCGTTTGAAACCGCTTACTGACACAATGCCAAAAGCGTTGGTAAGGGTGGGAGGTGCGCCACTGCTTGAGCATGTTGTTAGAAGATTGACAGATGCTGGATGCAGTCGTATGGTTGTCAATGTACATCATTTTGCAAATCAGATAACAGACTATTTGGATGCACACAACTATGGTGTGGATATCTATGTGTCTGATGAAACAGAGCAGCTCCTTGACACCGGTGGTGGTATCAAGCGAGCTGCTTCGCTTTTTGATCAGCATCAGCCAGTGCTGATTCATAATGTTGACATATTAAGTAATGTGGATTTAGCTGCTTTCTATCGCCATGCTTTAGAAACAAAGGCAGATGCTCTGCTGTTAGTAAGCCGTCGTGTGACCCAACGTTACTTGGTGTTTGACAGCAATATGCGCTTGGTGGGCTGGACAAATGTGGCTACAGGCGAGGTAAAGTCACCTCATGCTGAGATACGTCAGCTACATTTTGTTTCGCCAACAGAGGAAGATAGTTCTTATTATCAGAACAATTGCTACCTCTATGCCTTCTCTGGCGTACACGTGTTAGCTCCTTCTGCGGTAGAAGCTGTTGAGGCTGTTGATCAGGATAAGTTCCCAATAATGGACTTCTACCTTAACAATTGCGATAGACTTGATATCCGTGGGGAACTAAAAACCGACCTCCATCTGCTTGATGTAGGCAAACTTGACAGCTTGCAAGCTGCTGAAGACTTTATTGCAATTCAGAGTATCGAAGCTCCAAGACGGAGAACTGATATTCTTTAAATACATTCATTTACATGCAACAGAAGATTATCATTTTGGATTTCGGCTCACAGACGACACAGCTTATCGGCCGTCGTGTACGTGAGTTGGATACCTTCTGCGAGATCCTCCCTTACAACAAGTTCCCGAAGGATGACCCATCTGTGATTGGTGTGATTCTTTCTGGCTCACCTTATTCCGTACATGACCCAGAGGCTTTCAAGGTAGACCTCAGTCAGTTTATCGGTAAGATTCCAGTTCTCGGTATCTGTTATGGTGCTCAGTACCTCTCTTATTCAAATGGAGGTAAGGTTGAGCAGACGGGTACACGTGAGTATGGTCGTGCCAACTTAGAGAGTATCGACCTTAACAACCGCCTTTTTGCAGGCTTTGAGAAAGGCTCGCAGGTATGGATGAGTCATGGTGATACGATTACTGCAATCCCAGAGGATTACGACATTATAGCTTCTACTGGTGATGTTAAGTATGCTGCTTTTGCATCAAAGACACAGCCAGTATGGGCGGTACAGTTCCATCCAGAGGTTTACCACTCATTGCAGGGTAAGCAGTTGTTGGAGAACTTCGTTGTGAATATCTGTGGTAGCAAGCAGGAGTGGAGTGCAGCTTCATTTGTAGAGAGTGCTGTTCAGGAGATTCGTGAGCAGGTGGGTAACGACCGTGTTATTCTTGGTCTTTCTGGTGGTGTTGACTCTTCTGTTTGTGCAGTATTGCTTAATAAGGCTATCGGTAAGAACCTTACTTGTATCTTCGTAGACCATGGTATGCTCCGTAAGAACGAATTTACAAAGGTAATGGAAGCTTATAAGGGGCTTGGACTGAACGTTATCGGCGTTGATGCATCGGAACAGTTCTTTAAGGATCTTGAAGGAGTTACTGACCCAGAGCAGAAACGTAAGATTATTGGTCGTGACTTCGTAGAAGTGTTCAATGCTGAGGCTAAGAAGATTACTGATGCTAAGTGGCTTGCACAAGGTACTATTTACCCAGACCGTATTGAGAGTCTGAGTATTACAGGTATGGTTATTAAGAGTCACCATAACGTAGGTGGTCTTCCAGAGGAGATGCATCTTCAGCTTTGTGAGCCACTTCGTTGGCTCTTCAAAGACGAGGTTCGTCGTGTAGGTTATGAGCTTGGAATGCCAGAACGCCTTATCAAGCGTCATCCATTCCCAGGTCCTGGTCTTGCTGTTCGTATCTTGGGTGATATTACTCGTGATAAGGTTCGTATCCTTCAGGATGCTGATGATATCTATATTGAGAAGATGCACAACTATACTATGCCAGATGGTTCAAGTCTTTACGACCACGTTTGGCAGGCAGGTACCGTGCTGCTCTCTACGATTCGTTCAGTAGGAGTGATGGGTGATGAGCGTACTTACGAGCATCCAGTTGCTCTCCGTGCTGTTACATCAATGGACGCAATGACAGCTGACTGGGCACACCTCCCTTACGATTTCATGGCAGATGTTTCTAATGAAATCATCCGTAAGGTAAAGGGAGTTAACCGCGTATGTTACGATATCTCTTCAAAACCACCTTCAACAATTGAGTGGGAGTAAGATAGATAATTGTTTAAATTAGTAGATTGCCATAGTATACAACTTGAAGCAATCATTAAAAGACTCTAACAATATGAAGAGAAAATTATTCATATACTTATGTTTCTTTATAGCAATATTCACTATGTCTTCTTGTGGAGGCGATGATGATGATTATGAAAAGAAAGAAAAACGAGTAAATCTTGTTGAATACAAAGTCTTCTGTAATAACCCGATTGCTCATATAGACATTTGGGATGGACGTGATAGTCCTGAAGTGGCGATTGGAACTTGGAGTTCTTCTTTTTCCACGAAAAGCTATTCTACAGGGTTAAATGTTATATGTAAAGAAGATAAAAAAGCAACTGTTAAGATACAGTTATATGTTAACAAGAGGTTAGTTCGTGAAGTTTCTGGTTACGGGCGTGCAGAACTACATTACAGATTAAAATAAAAGAGTGGGGATACTATAAGTAGTATCCCCATTTTTTATAGTTTTATTTAAGCCTATATACTATAGTCTTCAATTCTATTTTATTTCTATTGTGCTGAGTTTTAGAATAAAAGAAGTAGGTGTTAAGATTTTGATTTTATTCTAACATACAGTCTTTTTGCGAATTATTTTCATGAAAAAAACACATTTCTTTTGGTTCTTCCGTTAAATGTGTGGATACTTTTTGTATAGTGTTAACGGCAGAACAGAACGTACTCATTAAACGAAGACATAGCCAAGACCATTAACTATCAATTCTTTTCTCATCCTCCGACCCAGGATCTTTTTCTTTTTAATACTCGAAAATTCAATGATAATGCCTTGAAAAGTTATTACATAATCTTACATAAAACTTTCATCAATAAGGCTAAAAATACATGAGAAAGGTGGGTTTGTAACCAACAGGATACCAATTAGTTATAAAGTGGCAACGTAAAAGGTGCTTAATTGGACTTCAAAAGGGCGTTAGTAAGGGTCTTAAAGGGCATCTTTTGCAAGCCAATTGGGCGTCTTTTAGAAGCCGAAAGAGCATGTATTAGTTTGAACCGCACGAAAATAGTTTACAAAAATATATAACATGGAAATAAGTTGTTTGTAGAAGAAAGATAGACATTGCACCTAATTACATTTATCATGTAGTCTATTCCCCTTTGTAAAGCCATCTAATTGAACCTAATCATACCATGTATGTGGATTAACCTTATTCTATTAACAATCTACGTATTTAACGGAAGAATCTTTTGAAAAGCTAATGTTAGAAAGGTAGTAGGTGGAAAGGCTATGTCGTATGGTTCTTTTAGTAAAGGAAGATAGATATAAGTGTTAATAAAAAAGTCCGAAGATTCATCGTGAATCTTCGGACTGATTATATCTGTATTTCAGATTGTTGCTTACTTATTTTTCAGCAAATCGCGAATCTCAGAGAGCAGTTTCTCCTCGTTAGTTGGCTCTGGATCAGGTGCTGGAGCAGCTGGTTCCTCTTCCTTTTTCTTAGAGAGCTTGTTGATACCTTTTACCATCATGAATACACAGAAAGCGATGATAATGAAGTCAAGCAATGTCTGCAAGAAGTTACCATAGTTGATGGTTGCTGGAGCAGGAGCAGTTACACCAGGGGATTTCTACTTGTGGAAGTGTGTACTTTAAGTCTGAGAAGTTAACGCCACCGATAAGCCATCCGATAGGAGGCATGATGATATCGTCAACGATAGATGAAACAATCTTGCCGAAAGCACCACCGATGATTACACCGACAGCCATATCAACGGCATTACCCTTAACTGCAAATTCCTTGAATTCTTGAATAAGTTTGCTCATAATTAATTTTGTTGTTAATTTGTTTGTTTGTCTTGCGTTTTTATACTAATACCCTTTCTTTTGTTATATAGACTTTGCAATCTCGGTTTGTTGTATTGCGTCTGATTGCCTATGTATGCGAAACGAGTTATTTTTTTATAATAATTAATACGCTAAGCGTCTGCAAAAATATTGTATCTTTGCAATCGTAAGATAGAAAATCTTCTATAAGGAGGTAAAAAGAAATTCGTTTTTATAAACTTTTATAAATAATTTAAAGTAAAATGGTAAATGTAGCTATTAACGGCTTTGGCCGTATTGGTCGTCTCGCATTCCGTCAGATGTTCGAGGCTGAAGGTTATGAGGTTGTTGCAATTAACGACTTGACAAGTCCTAAGATGCTTGCTCATCTTTGAAGTATGATACCGCTCAGGGTGGTTTCGCTGGCAAGTTCGGTGAGGGTAAGCACACTGTAGAGGCTACTGAGAATTCAATCATCGTTGATGGTAAGGAGATTAAGATCTCTGCTGAGATGGACGCTGCTAACTGCCCATGGGCTGCTAACAACGTAGACGTAGTTCTCGAGTGTACAGGTTTCTATACATCTAAGGCAAAGGCTGAGGCTCACCTCAAGGCTGGTGCTAAGAAGGTAGTTATCTCTGCTCCTGCAGGTAACGATCTTCCAACAGTTGTTTTCAATACTAACCACGAGACTTTGACTGCAGCTGATACTGTTATTTCTGCAGCTTCTTGTACAACAAACTGCTTGGCTCCAATGGCAGCTGCGTTGAACGCATACGCTCCAATTCAGTCAGGTATCATGTCAACAATCCACGCTTACACTGGCGACCAGATGATTCTCGACGGTCCACAGCGCAAGGGTGACCTCCGTCGTTCACGTGCAGGTGCTTGCAACATCGTTCCTAACTCAACTGGTGCTGCTAAGGCTATCGGTCTCGTTATTCCTGAGTTGAACGGTAAGTTGATCGGTTCTGCACAGCGTATCCCAACTCCAACAGGTTCTACAACAATCCTCGTTGCTGTTGTTAAGGGTAACGACGTAACTGTTGAGGGTATCAACGCTGCAATGAAGGCTGCTGCTAACGAGAGCTTCGGTTATACTGAGGATGAGCTCGTATCTTCTGATATCATCGGTATGCGCTATGGTTCTTTGTTCGATGCAACTCAGACTATGGTAAGCAAGATCGACGATAACACTTATCAGGTACAGGTAGTTTCTTGGTACGACAATGAGAACTCTTATACTTCTCAGATGGTTCGTACAATCAAGTACTTCGCAGAGTTGAAGTAATACCAACCGAAAGGTCATCTGCAATCCTCTCTTGCGTAGAGAGTGATTGACGGATAAAATAATAGTCCCTGTCAGCTTGCTGGCAGGGATTTTTTTGTTATCTTTGCGACATGAAGAACGAACATATAGGTGAGTGTACAGCTGCAGACATAGCTTTTGACAAGCGTATGATAACCATTCTTGGTCCTACGGCTTCGGGTAAGACCAATCTTGCTGCCCATTTGGCTGCTCAGCTCAACGCTGAAATCATCAGTGCTGATAGCCGTCAGGTATATCGTGGTATGGACATCGGTACAGGTAAAGACTTGGCTGATTACACGGTTGAAGGGTATGCAGTACCTTATCACCTTATAGATATATGTGAGCCTGGAACGAAATATAATCTTTTTCGCTATCAGCAGGATTTCCTTGATAGCTATGAGGATATACGGAGTAGGGGAGTACTGCCTGTTCTCTGTGGTGGTACAGGGCTTTATATAGAAGCTGTATTGAAGGGTTATAGCCTTTCGCCAGTGCCACAGAATTCTGAACTTCGCAAAGAGTTGGAAGATAAGACGCTTGAGGAACTAACAGCAATGCTCGTTGATCTGAAGGTAAAGAACCATTCCGTCATGCACAACAAGACGGATGTTGACTCTTGCCAGCGTGCTATTCGTGCGATAGAGATAGAAACCTATAACCTCACAAAGCCAACAGAAGAGCGACAATGTCCACCGATTGACTCATTAATAATAGGTGTAGACATTGATCGTGAGATACGAAGAAAGAAGATAACTAATCGTTTGAAGCACGTCTTGAAGAAGGAATGGTTGACGAGATAGCTGGGTTATTGAAACGAGGTATTCCCGCAGAAGACCTTATTTATTATGGTCTGGAATATAAGTTTGTGACGGAATATCTCATAGGGAAGCTGTCTTACGACGAGATGTTCCGACAGTTAGAAATCGCTATTCATCAGTTTGCTAAGCGACAGATGACGTGGTTCCGTGGTATGGAGCGTCGTGGCTTTACAATTCATTGGGTAAATGCTGCGCAAACGATGGAAGATAAAGTTGAAGAAATATTGAGTTTATGGTAGAGGAAGGAAGATGGGGCATTATTTATTGCCCCAAGGGTGGATTACTTGCTAATCCTGTAAAGCGTTGGGAGCAGACTGAACGCTGTCTGCAAGCACACAATATACAATATGATATGGTGCAGAGCGAGAATCCACGTAGCGTGGATAGGCTCGTACGTATGCTTATCAGTAATGGCTATAAGACTATTATTATCTATGGTGGTGACTCTGCTTTGAATGATGCAGTTAATTATCTGATGCTCTTAGAGCCAGAGGAGCGTGAGCGTATTACGTTGGGTGTTATTCCAAATGGTGTGCTAAACGATTTTGCACACTTCTGGGGTTTTGATGAATCACGACTGGAGCAGACGATTGTTTGGCTCAAGCAAAAGCGTGTAAGACGGATAGATATAGGCTGTATTCGCTATGAGAATAAGAAGAATGAACGCTGTCGTCGTTATTTCCTTAACTGTGTAAATATCGGTATGGTAGCAAATATCATGAGTCTTCGTCGTCGTATGCGTCATCTCTTTATTTCTCGTACAATCTCCTTTATCCTATCTTGCTTTCTACTTCTGTTCCAGCGCATGGATTATTTGATGTCGCTGAAAATTAATACAGATAGTATTAAAGAGCGTTTGATGACCGTTTGTATTGGCAATGCACAAGGTTATGGACAAACTCCGAACGCTGTTCCTTATAATGGATTACTGGATGTTTCAATTGTTTCTCAGCCAAAGATGCTGCAAGCGATGGAGGGAATGTATCTCTTGTTGCGGGATAAGATACTAAATCATCGTAATGTGATGCCTTATAGAACGCAGGAGTTGAGCGTACAAATAGCTGAGCACACACCAGTCAGTGTGGATGGTCGACTATTGAATGGTACTCCTGTTGGTACGTTTACAGTTGGCGTAGAGAAAGAAATAATCAACTTTATCATACCGAGTTAAGTTGCTTTATATATAATGTATGACGTGATATGCAATCGCATGTCACGTCATTTTTTTTATTGTCGGGGGTAAATTAGAATCCAATCAGCAATATATTGCAGAGTATTTAACCCCCAGCACGATTGGTGCTCACCAACAACACCATTAGTGTTGGGCAACAACACATTGCATTCAAAGGGAATAGTGAGTTGTTAAAGTGTTAAGATTAAATCTTCAGACACTATTTCAATTATCTTTAACTATCTGTACCATTTGTCATCAGATATTCTATATGAAAGTTTCAAAAGGTAAGTATTAACCGAATAAAATAATAAAAATATTATCTTACTTTATAATGCCATTATGAAAAATATTTGTATCTTTGGAGAGCCGAAAGGCGGAGTCTGTAAAGACTTATACCAGAAGAAAATAAAAACCAAACAATAAACCTTAAAAGACATGAGCTACTTAAAATTTGAAAAAGCTCTGATGACCAATCTTCAAGATTCGCTTCCCAGAGAGCTGCTGCGAACCAATCGCTCTGGTGCCTATTCTTGTTCGACGGTTGTTGATTGTAACACACGCAAGTACCATGGACTGCTCGTTGTCCCAGTTCCAGAACTGGACGATGAGAATCATGTGCTGCTGAGTTCGCTTGACCCTACTGTCATTCAGCATGGTGCCTCTTTCAATCTTGGTTTGCATAAGTATCAGGGCAATAACTTTAGTCCTCAAGGACATAAGTATATTCGTGAATTTGACTGTGATACAGTGCCAACTACGCTTTATAGAGTAGGTGGTGTTTTATTAAAGAAGGAGGTTGTCTTCCAGCATTATGAAGACCGTATCTTAATTCGTTATACTTTATTGGAGGCGCACTCAAAGACTACTTTGCAGTTCCGCCCATTCCTTGCATTCCGTAGTGTTCGCCAGTTTACCCATGAGAATGGTGCTGCTGACCGCTCGTATGAGGTTGTGGATAATGGAATCAGTACTTGTATGTATGCTGGTTATCCATCGCTTTTTATGCAATTCTCAAAGAAGAACGAGTTCCACTTTGATCCATATTGGTATCGTGGATTGGAATATCCAAAGGAGCAGGAGCGTGGTTATGCTTCTAATGAAGACCTTTATGTGCCTGGTTACTTTGAGATGAATATAAGTAAGGGCGAAAGTGTTGTCTTTGCTGCATCAACTACTGAATGTCGTACATCAACTTTGAAGAATCTGTTTGATAAGGAAGTGGAGTCACGTAGTCCACGTGACAACTTCTTCCATTGTCTTGTCAATGCTGCTCATCAGTTCCATAACCGTACAAAGAACGACGAACGTTATATTCTCGCGGGCTACCCTTGGTTCAAGTGTCGTGCCCGTGATCAATTCATTGCTTTGCCAGGTCTTACTTTAAGTATCGAAGAACAAGATTACTTCGAACTTGTAATGGAGACAGCTGAAAAGGGTTTACGTGAGTTTATGGAAGGTAAGCCTCTTAGTGTAAAGATTTACGAGATGGAGAAACCAGACGTTCCTCTTTGGTGTATATGGTCAATCCAACAGTATGCAAAGGAAGCTGGTAAGAGTCGTTGTAGAGAACTCTACATGGATTTGATACGTGATATCGTTGATTATCTCTTGGCAAGCAAGCATCCGAATCTCACTTTGGATGAGAATGGATTACTCTATGCAGATGCGAAGGGAGAAGCTATTACATGGATGAATTCCATGGATAACGGTAAACCTGTTGTTCCACGTTCTGGATATATCGTAGAATTCAATGCGCTTTGGTATAATGTGCTGCGCTTTACAGCTGCAATGGAATTAGAGGGAGGTAATGAAGAGCGTGCAAACGAACTTGAAGCACTTGCAGAGAAATGTAAGGTTTCATTCGTTGAAACATTCCTCAACGAGTATGGCTACCTTTATGACTATGTTGATGGTAGAATGGTTGACTGGAGTGTACGTCCGAATATGGTGTTTGCAGTGGCCCTTGATTATTCTCCACTTGACCAGAAGCAGAAGAGGGGAGTGCTGGATGTATGTACACGTGAACTCCTTACGCCAAAAGGATTACGTTCTCTTTCTCCAAAGAGTGGCGGATATAATCCATTGTACACTGGTCCTCAGCATCAGCGTGACCTTGCTTATCATCAAGGAACAGCTTGGCCTTGGTTGGGCGGCTTTTATCTTGAAGCCTGCTTGAAACTTTATAAGCAGACACGCCTAAGTTTTGTAGAGCGTCAGTTGGTGGGTTATGAAGACGAGATGATAAATCATTGTCTGAGTACACTACCTGAACTCTTCGATGGCAATCCACCATTCCATGGTCGTGGAGCCATCTCTTTTGCCATGAATGTAGCCGAGGTGCTTCGTACATTAGAATTACTTGAGAAGTATAAATTTTAAGAGGAAGGACCAATATGAAAGTTTTAATGTTTGGATGGGAGTATCCTCCTCATGTTTATGGTGGCTTAGCAACTGCTAACTTTGGTATATCAGAAGGACTTCATGCACAGGGCGACATAGAGACAATTCTCTGTTTGCCACATCCTTTTGGTGATGAGGATCATACATACGCTGAGATTGTAGCAATGAATCATGTGCCTATCGCTTATCGTGAGCTTAGCTATGATTATGTAAAGAATCGTCTTGGCAACATTATGTCGCCAGAACTTTACTTTAAGTTGCGTGAGCATATTTATGCCGACTTCAATTATATGAACGTCAACGACCTTGGTGCAATGGATTTTGCGGGAGGTTATCCTTCTAATCTGCACGAGGAAATTAATAATTATTCGATTATTGCAGGTGTTGTTGCACGTACATACGATTTCGATATTATTCATGCACACGACTGGTTGACTTACCCAGCAGGTATTCATGCTAAGCGTGTGTCTGGAAAACCTTTGTGTATTCATGTGCATGCAACCGACTTCGACCGTTCACGTGGTAAGGTTAATCCAACTGTATATGGTATAGAAAAGGACGGTATGGACAATGCTGATTGCATTATGTGTGTGTCAGAACTTACACGCCAGACCGTTATTAACCAGTATCATCAGGACCCACGCAAGGTATTTACGGTACATAATGCCGTTTATCCATTGGCTAAAGAGATTGCAGATATGCCTCGTCCTGACCATAAGGGTAAGGAGAAGGTAGTAACATTCCTGGGTCGACTGACAATGCAGAAAGGACCAGAATACTTTGTTGAGGCAGCTAATATGGTGCTTCATCGTACACGTAACGTTCGTTTCTGTATGGCAGGTTCAGGCGATATGATGGACCAGATGATTTATCTTGCAGCTGAACGTGGTATTGCTGACCGTTTCCATTTCCCAGGTTTTATGCGAGGAAATCAGGTTTATGAATGTCTGAAGGCATCTGATGTTTATGTGATGCCGTCGGTAAGTGAGCCTTTTGGTATCTCTCCATTAGAGGCAATGCAATGCGGTACACCGAGTATCATTTCAAAAACAGAGCGGTTGTGCAGAAATTCTTAATAACTGTATCAAGGTAGACTATTGGGATATTCATGCGCTTGCAGATGCTATTTACTCCATTTGTCATAATGAGAGTCTCTTCGATTATCTCTCTGTAGAGGGTAAGCGGGAGGTGAGACCAGATAACATGGGAGAAGGTTGGTGCGTGGATTCGTGAACTCTACCTTCGTACCTTGGGCTGGCAGTAAAAGCTCCTGAGAGTACTAATAACCTTTTTAAAACTAAAACAAAAAGATAATGAAAACAATCTGTTTATATTTCGAGATACACCAGGTAATTCACCTGAAACGCTACCGCTTCTTTGATATTGGTACCGACCATTATTATTATGACGATTTCGAGAACGAACGTTCTGTATCAGAAATCGCTGAGAGAAGCTATATGCCAGCATTGGACACACTGTTGCAGATGATTAAAGACAATGGGAAAGCATTTAAGGTAGCCTTCTCACTTTCGGGCGTAGGTATTGAGCAGCTTGAGATGCACGCTCCACAGGTGCTTGACAAACTGCAAGAACTGAATAATACAGGCTGTGTAGAATTCCTTGCTGAGCCTTATTCTCATGGTTTAGCGTCATTAGCTAATGAAGAAAGCTTCAAGTCTGAAGTAAAGCGTCAGGCTCAGAAGATTAAGGAATACTTTGGTCAGACACCAAAGATATTGCGCAATTCTTCTCTTATTTATAGTGACGATATTGGTTTGATAGCTTCTCAGATGGGCTTTAAGGGAATGTTGACAGAGGGGGCAAAGCATGTCTTAGGTTGGAAGAGTCCACATTATGTATATAACTGTGCTCTTGCTCCTAACTTGAAACTTCTGTTGCGTGATGTAAAGTTGAGTGATGATATCTCATTGCGTTTCAACAATTCAGACTGGGATGGTTATCCATTGTTTGCTGATACATATATGGCACAGATTGCAGCACTCCCAGAGGAGGAGCAGGTAATCGGTATCTTTATGAACCTTTCAGCACTTGGTATTGAGCAGCCATTGTCAAGCAATATCCTTGAGTTCTTCAAGGCGTTGCCAGCATGTGCTAAGCAGCATGGCATAACCTTCTCAACTCCAACGGAGATTTGCATGAAGTTGAAGAGTGTTGACAACCTCTACGTGCCAGATACATTAAGTTGGATGGATGAGGAACGTGATGTTAGTACATGGTTGGGTAATCCAATGCAGCGTGAAGCATTCAATAAATTGTATAGTATTGCTGATCGTGTGCGCATAGCCAATGACCCACGTGTTAATCAGGATTGGGACTATTTGCAGGCAAGTGATAACTTCCGCTTTATGTCAACCAAACCTTCACGTGTTGGAATGGATCGTGGTATCTATGATAGTCCATTTGATGCCTTCACTAATTATATGAACATTCTTGGCGACTTCTTGAATCGTGTCAATACACTTTATCCTGCTGAGATTGATAATGAGGAGTTGAACAGTTTGCTCACGACAATCCGCAACCAAGGTGATGAGATAGAAATGAAATCTAAGGACATCATCAATCTCCAAGCAAAGGTAGAGAAATTGGAGTTAGAAGGAGATAAACTTCGTGCTTTGTTAGAGAAGAAAGCACCTGCAAAGAAGGCAGCTACTCCAAAGGCTACAGCTAAGAAACCAGTCAAGAAAGCTCCAGCTAAGAAGGTTGTAAAGGCTGATGCTGAAGAAGTTAAAGCTAAGTAAGGTCTTTATATAACATACGTATAACGCTCATATAGCAAACTGATGATTTTATCAGGCGTGTTATATGAGCGTTTTTTACAAATAACGTATTCTCATGTCGTTGGTTTTTGTAAACTATTTTTGTATGATTTAAAGTCGAAACATGCTCTTTTGGCTTCTAAAAGACGCCTAATAGGCTTGCAAAAGATGCTCTTTTGAAGTCTAACTAACGCCCTTTTGAAGTCCAATTAGGCATCTTTTCTTGTGCTGACTTATAACTATTTGATTTCCTTTTAGTTACAGACCTGCTTTTTAATATGCTATTTTGCTATTAAATATAGAGGATTTATCTGAAATTATGTAATGATTTTTCAAAGCCTTATTTGAATCTTTGAAGTATTAAAGAAAAGGTTTTCTGAGTCAGAAAGTGATAATAAAATAGGTAGTGATACAGCCAATGTGAGACTTATTTCTCCTCCATTGGTACACAGCACCAGCGAGAAACCTTGAGCATTACACCAATGCCTGGGATCTCTTTTAAGAGATAATACTTCTTACTGGAGCGAACCAATCGTCCAGTCATTCCCTTTAGTGGTCCGAACTTAACAAGAACCTCGTCACCAGCTTCATTTGTGCTTCGTCTGTAGAGACAAACTTGCGCATGGTTATCTCAGGATTACACATCAGACGGAACTCATACATCTGATCGTGAGGAATGAGTGCATACTCTCGTGAATCCTTCGACTTCTTTACAACGCTAATTTTATAGTTGGATTCTTGTACAATCTTTTGAAAAGAGATGTCTTCTCCTGGCATTTTTACAAAGAGAAGATTACGGACAACAGGACGAAGAACAGAGTGAGGCTTACCATCACGCCCTTCTACGTCAACATATTGTTCAGGAACAAAACATTCCAAACCATGACGCGTAAAGTAGGTTCTCACCTCTTCAAGCTTAAGAGTGAAAAGCCTTACTGCATACCAAGGCGCTCCATCATCAATGACTCCGTCTATATAGCTTGCTGCTGTTGTCATAGTATGTATAAGAATAATTATTTGTTAGATGTGTAACCAATTAGCCATAATCTTTTTCCCATCTGGCGTTAGAACGCTCTCAGGGTGAAACTGGATACCATAAACATTATGCGTTTTATGGCGTAATGCCATGATTAACCCTTCTTTGCTCTCGGCTATTATTTCTAAACAGTCAGGGAAGTTAGTCCTCTCTACGACCCAACTATGATATCGTCCTACTGAGAAAGTATTTTGGTAAGCCAGCAAACAAAGGGGTATTAACAATTTGATTCGTTTCTGTTGTTACACCATGAAAGACATCAGATAGGTTCTTTAGTTTTGCTCCGAATGCCTCACCAATAGCTTGATGCCCCAAGCATACGCCTAAGATTGGCTTTATGCCAGCATAGCGGTGAATAACGTCCAATAGCAGACCTGCTTCCGATGGGACGCCAGGGCCGGGACTTAAAACAATACGATCATAGTTGTTCAAATCTTCAAGGGAGAACTGATTGTTACGGACCACCGTTACATCAACGCCTAATTCCTTTATGAGATGAACAAGATTATAGGTAAAAGAATCGTAGTTATCAATGATAACACAATTTGTTTTCATTCGTGTCTCAGTCCTCTAATCAATGGATCTACTTTACTTTCTCAAGAAAGTTCTTCATTAATGCTACATCCTTTACTGCTGGTGCTGTCTCAAACTTCTCGTTTATGCTGATACCATAGAACTGAGGATGAGAGAAAGTCTTAATCTTATCAGCCTCTTCGATACCAATATTCCCACTCACAAGGAAAGGAACCTTTCCTTCATACGCTTCCAAAACACTCCAATCCTTTAGATTCTCTTGGATGTCAAAGAGGAAGTAATCAACTCCTTCTGCATATTCCTTGTATTTCTCTATATCCTCACGCTTTGTAATGACAAGACGCTTCATAATCTTTATTCCAGCATGAATATCAGGGTCAAGGGTACGACGAAGGTTGTCCACCATCACCATACTCTCTTCTCCATTAAGCTGGACAACATCAAGATTGAAGTTATAGACGCGTGTAACAATATTCTGTGGCATGTCATCAGCAAAAACACCACAAAGAATTGGTCTTTGTGGTTGTTGAGATGAGTCGTGTGACGATAAGTCAGACAGGCTGCTATAGTCTGGAATAATACCAGCACATGATGATATCTGACTGACATAACGTTCGCTCTTAGGCTCGAAATCCAATCCTACCCAGTCTATGCCAAGTTGAGAAACTTCGTGAATATTGTGGGCTTCACGCATGCCACATATCTTTATAATCATATAGATATAAAATTCTCAAATACTTTTACGCTACAAACTTACATAAAATTATCGAATTATACGCTTGTGAAATAAAGAAAAGCTCTTTTATTTAAAGGAAAGATGAATAAAAAGGAATGATACAAGATAATCCCAACAAATTAATGCATATAAAGTGAAAATATTCTTGTAAGAAGATATAATAATATCTATCATATAGCGTTTAGATGACATAATAACTCTCAACAATACATTTTCGGCCTATGGTTAGAATATTTACTCCAGAAGAACTTAAGCCGTCTGAGAAGACGCTTAATATTATTCGACAGATAGCTTATACCTATCGTGTCATTAAAATCAATGGGAAGATGCAAACCTTTTGCTTGAACTAAGATTGATATGGAAATAATAGTATCACCTTCCCTGCTCTCCGCTGACTTCCTTCATTTGGATAAGGAGATTGAAATGATTAATGAAAGTGAGGCTGATTGGCTTCACATGGATGTCATGGATGGCGTCTTCGTCCCTAATATTTCTTTGGTTTCCCTGTGCTTGAAGCAGTTGGTAAGGCCTGTAAGAAGCCTATGGATGTACACTTTATGATTGTTCATCCAGAAAACTATATCCAACAAACTGCTGATACAGGCGCAGCTATCATGAATGTTCAGTATGAGGCTTGTGTTCATTTACATCGAACAATACAAGCGATTCATGCTGCAGGAATGAAAGCTGGTGTGACGCTTAACCCTTCAACACCGGTCAATGTTCTTGAGGATATTATTTGCGATTTAGATATTGTTCAGCTTATGAGCGTAAACCCTGGTTTTGGTGGACAGAAATTCATAGAGAGCAGTATTAAGAAAGTGCAACGCTTGCGCCAGTTGATTGACCGTGAAGGTAGTAATGCGCTGATCGAAGTAGATGGTGGAGTACAAGCAGATACGGCACCTCGCCTTGTTGAAGCTGGTGTTGACATTCTTGTTAGTGGTAGTTATGTCTTCAAGGCAGCTGACCCAAAGGCTACTATCCACTCACTCAAGCAACTGCATAGATAATAATAAGACATAGAAGAAGCCCTCACTTGTTTTAACAAGATAGTTAAGAAACAAGTGAGGGCTTTTGGTATAGTTAAAAAAAGAACTATTTATTCTTATGTTAATTGCAAACTTACCTTATGTTCGCGGACCATTCTCCGCAAGTTGAATATGGCATAACGCATACGGCCAAGGCTGGTATTAATGCTGACACCTGTCGTCTCAGCAATCTCCTTAAACGACATCTCTTGATAGAAACGCATAAATACAACTTCGCGCTGTGTGGCAGGAAGAAGGTTCATCATTCGCTTCACATCAGAGAGTGTTTGGCTATTAATGAATTGGCACTCGATGTTATCAATAACAGTATCGTCACCACCAACATTTGATAAGTCGTTGTCTTTAGGTGCATCAATCACCTTATCTGCACGCTGCGCACGATACCAGTCCATAATTTACATTATGAGCAATGCGCATAATCCATGCAGAGAACTTACCCGTTGGTGAGTATCTTCCCTGTTGTAACTTCGTGATAATCTTCACGAAAGTTTCTTGAAATAAGTCATCAGCAGCATCCCTATCACGCACAACGAATAGAATATACGAAAAAAGTTTCGATTGATTGCGCGATAGCAACAAATCGAAAGCATCGTTGCTTCCTTCAATGTATGATAATGCCAACTGCTCGTCGGTCATCTCATTCAGATTCTTCATTTTCAATTTTCTTTCTTATGAAGTAGAAGTATGTCGATAGGCTTTCTAACTTTTATTATTATTTGGGGTTGCAAATATAATCAATTTTCTTATTTGCTGCAAATCTTTTATATAAAAAGTCACTCGTTCAACCATTCGCTTGCCAGTATATGCTTTTTCATACCTGGTATTCCTAAGTATTTTTGTTTAATGCCAAAGAAGGCAATATGTCTACCATAATTCTGAGGATTAGCGGCTAAAGCAATATCTTCTTTCATTTGTTTGTTGACCATTTGGATAGAAATAACATTCTTGGCGTCAGATTCTTCTGGGTCGTCAGCTAATAGGATTGCAGAGTCATACGTGAAAGGTGGTTCCCATTCAGCCTGCTTGATATTTCGTTTGCAAGCTCCAACAATATAACCATGTACCCAAACTCCATTATTTCCAAAGTCTCCCTTGAGAAACTCTGAAACTGTATATACTTGTGAGTCACCATTGGGCTGAGGGGAATGTTGCTCTTCTTCTTTATGCTCATCATCAGATGGTAAAATAGTTTTTCCACAACTAAACAATAATAAAGCTGCTAAAAGTAAGAGGAAAGATTTGTACTGTTTCATAGAATTAAGTTTAATAATCTGATACAAAGGTAAGTAAAGATTTATTATGTGTCAAGTTTTGGGATTGTTTTTCTACTTTAAAGAGAAATAAAAAAAGAGGTTGGTGCAGGAAGCTACCAACCTCGAAAAATGATTTAGCAAAAATATCTAAATCAGTGAAAAACACTTCGCAAATATAGGATAAATAGTGGAATAAAACAAATTTTTATCAACAAAAAAATGCGTTTTTAACATTGTAAGCGCACACATCTATCTTGATATGTAGTGTATCGAGTATGGAAAAATGAATAAATAAAAGATTATACATGGATTTATAATTGCATATATCATAATATTTGCCTAAATTTGCATAGCAATTAAACCTTTTTATTAATTAAATAAAGTTATTATGAATAAAATTCTACGCTTTGCTTTTTGTTGCAGCATTTGCTGCAGTTAGTTCTTTATCTTTTGCTCAGAAAACAGTTACCTTTGAAGCTGGTAAGGATAAGGGAACTGGTTTGACAGTTGAAAAGGATGGTGTTACTATTACTCTCAGTGCAGGTAAGGTAGACGATAAGTTTTCTTATCGTTTGTATAAGGATGCTACAACAACAATTACTTCGTCTGCAGCAAACATTACCAATGTTGTCTTTGTATGTGATACATATAAAGCTGGTGGTAAGAGTTTCTTAGGTGACGGCTTTGATTCATTTATGGCAGGATTGACTGTTTCTGCTGACAAAATTAACGTAACATGGACAGGCGATAAGAACTCTGTTGAGTTTCAAGACTCCTGGTCATCAGGTACGTGTTAAGAAGATCACCGTTACTTTGAAGAATGATCCTACTGGTATTAACGAAGTTAGCAACGGTACTGTAAATGAGAATGCACCTATCTATAACCTCGCTGGTCAGCGTGTAGGTAAGGATTACAAGGGTGTAGTTATTCAGAACGGTAAGAAGTTTATCAAGAAGTAAACAAGTTTATTGAACTGTCTGATAAACTTCTCTCATAGATTCGATTCATTAGTGTCTTATCTTATTAATGGAGACATTTTTGAACACGTATTCTAATCTTTAACCGGTGTGTTGAGTGTCCGCACGTATGGTGTTGATGCTTAACACATGTGGTGTTGATGCTTAGCACACATGGTGCGCATGGTGAAAACCAATGATGTTATGCTCAATATTCGTGCAATATAATCATTGGGTAGAAGCTATTAGTGGTTAGGATAGGGACGTGTTTCTTCTAAGATGAAACGGTATAGTTGACAGAGAGATAATCTGGGAGAGCTTGCAGATTAATTTTTATCGGACAGCATAAGTTGTTTAGAATAAGCGGGTAGTAAAGGGTTTGGTTATTCGCTTAATCATATAAAAAACGCCAAAGAAACGATATGTTCTTTGGCGCTTTTATTTTGTCATATTCTTGGATTAGAACTCACTTGTAAAGTGGAAACGGATATTCTCAAAGTCTTGCTGAGCCATACTTAGCACATAGCCTGAGTCTGCAAGGAAGACGTCACGTCCCTCAATATCCTTAGCCATATACTGGTATTTACGCTTCTTGAAGTTCTCTAATTCTTTCTCGTCATCAGCCTCAATCCAACAAGCTTTGTAGAGATGTACTGGTTCCCAACGACACTTAGCATTATACTCATGCTCCAAACGATACTGGATAACCTCAAACTGAAGCTGTCCAACGGTTCCCACGATACGACGGTTGTTGAATTGGTTTACAAATGACTGTGCAACACCTTCATTCATCAGCTGTTCAATACCTTTTTGGAACTGCTTAGACCTCATTGGGTCATCGTTCTCAATGTATTTAAATAGCTCTGGTGAAAAGCTTGGTAGACCACGGAAGTGGATATTCTCGCCTTCAGTAAGTGTGTCACCAATCTTAAAGACACCGCCACTATCAGGCAAACCAACGATGTCACCAGGGTAAGCCTCTTCTACAGTACTCTTGCGTTGCGCCATGAACTGAGTAGGAGAGGAGAAGCGCATAGTCTTACCATTACGAATGTGGAGGTAAGGCTGATTACGTTGGAACTTACCTGAACATACCTTACAGAAGGCGATACAACTGCGGTGGTTAGGGTCAATGTTAGCTGTAATCTTGAAGATGAAACCTGTAAACTTAGGCTCATTTGGTTCAACCATACGCTCTTCAGCCTTCGTAGGACGTGGACTTGGAGCAATCTCAACAAAACAGTTAAGCAGCTCCTGTACACCGAAGTTGTTCAATGCAGAGCCGAAGAAAACTGGTGCAACCTCTGCACGGCGGTATGCTTCAACGTCAAAGTCAGAGTAAACACCATTGACTAATTCGAGGTCATTACGTAACTGTTCTGCAAATTCAGCACCAACTTGCTCGTCCAATTCGTTAGAGTTGATATCAACTTCAACCTTCTCTGTCACACGCTGCTTGTTAGGTGTAAAGAGGTTTAGCTGCTGCTCATAGATGTTATATACACCCTTGAAACGCTGTCCCTGACCCGATAGGCCATGAAAGTGGGCGTACACTAATCTGGAGTTCTTCTTCCAATTCGTCCAATACTTCGAATGGATCACGGCCTTCACGGTCCATCTTGTTGATAAAGATGATAACAGGAGTGTTGCGCATACGGCACACCTCCATCAGTTTACGTGTCTGTGCCTCAACACCCTTAGCAGAGTCAACAACGATGATAGCTGAATCTACAGCTGTCAATGTGCGATAAGTATCTTCGGCAAAGTCCTGGTGGCCAGGAGTATCAAGGATGTTTACCTTATAATCTTCGTAGTCAAACTCCATCACAGAAGTTGACACAGAGATACCACGCTGCTTCTCAATATCCATCCAGTCGGATGTAGCTGTCTTGCGTATCTTGTTGCTCTTTACCGCACCAGCAACCTGAATCTGACCACCGAAGAGAAGGAATTTCTCTGTCAAAGTAGTCTTACCAGCATCTGGGTGAGAGATAATGGCGAACGTTCGCCTGCGTTCTATTTCATTCATTTGTATTTATTATCTTGGGGAGTACAAGAGTTGTCTATCGTTGTTCAAGTTAAGTAAAGTCGTTCCTGTTTTTGTTTTAAGGGAAGGTTGTGACTTTACTCATTCTTGCCTTTCTTGTTTTTATCTCCTATTATTTATCTTGTTCTTGCAAGCCTTTCATGCACTTTTTCAGTGACTCAACCCAATATGGAATCTTTATGCCGAAGGTTTCCTTAATCTTTGTCTTATCAAGGACAGAGTAGGCTGGGCGTGTAACAGGTGAAGGGAACTCGTCGCTGTGACAAGGTTGGATGTCACATGCTGTGTTTCCAGCAAGTTCTGCAATCTTAATCGTGAAGTCATACCAGCTACATACACCCTCGTTGAGAAGTGATAAATACCACTATTTCCTTCATATTTACGATTCTCAACGATATCATAGATATGCATCAGCTAAGTCACCTGCATAGGTTGGTGTTCCGCATTGGTCAAAGACTACCTTCAACTGTGGTTTAGTCGCAGTGAGATTCATCATTGTCTTAACGAAATTATGACCAAACTCGCTGTAAAGCCACGCTGTTCGAAGAATAATATGGTTCACACCTGTAGCCTGAATCTTTTCTTCACCATGTAGTTTTGTTAAACCATAAACTCCAGTAGGAGTACCCTTCATATCCTCTTTACAAGGAGTATTATATGGGTCGCCACCAAAGACATAGTCCGTACTAACATGAACAAGCAAGCCACCAACCTCTTTCATAGCCTTTGCAAGGTTCTCTGGTGCAGTAGCATTGAGCAATTCTACAATCTCACCTGCAGTCTCAGCTTTGTCCACATTGGTCCATGCAGCGCAGTTGATGATACATTCAATCTTATTGTCTTGTACCATCTTGCGGATGTCTTCGAGATTAGTAATGTCTAACTTTGTATATCCCTCACATACATCTGTGAAGATATAGTGGTCTTTACTCTGCTTAGAAACGAGCTGAATCTCGTTGCCAAGCTGTCCGTTAGCTCCTGTAACTAAAATATTCATAAGCTATCTCCTTTATTCTTCGCCGAAGTTTAATCCTTCAGTCTTATCCTTTATGTAATAGTCTGATAACATACCAATGAAGGTTGTTATCTCGTTAAGTGCACGGGTTGTCTCTGGTGTAATCTCTTTCTTTTGTAGACGGAGCATCATTACTCCATAAAGAAGGTCAAAGCAAGTCTCAATTTCGCTCTTTCCTAATTGTGCAGCTACACTTTTTAGACGTTCGTCATTTGTGCGTGCCATCTTATCTGCCGTACGTTTTGTCTTACCTCTCAGTTCCACAATGAAAGGTAGAACGCGATAATATTCAGCAGAATAGAATGGAAACTTTGATGATTGCAATAATTGTGCATGCAATTCTGTGAGGTCCTGCATGAGTACCTTGTTAATCTGTAGGTGTCCACCTTCACGGCAACCTTCTTGATTCATCATGCGAACAAGGTCGCCAAACCAGTCTTCTTCTTCCTCCTTTTGCTCTTCGGTATACTGGAACTGGTCGATATATTCTTTGCGAATTCGTGTCAATGAACAACCGTATGCACGTATAGTATCTTCTATCTGCCACATATAAAGCAGATATTCTGCAATACTCTTTTTCCTTAATTCCTTTGCTATAAACATAATCTGTATTTGAAGTTATTCTTAGTCATCAATCCATCAATCCATCAATAGTTGGCAGATGGTAAAGATTAAATACTGTTCCCAAAAGCATAATGATAGAGAACAGAATAACAACAGAGCCTATAACCTTATTTATAATAAGGATACCATTTACATCAAATTTATTTCTAATCTTATCAATCAACCATGATAAACCATACCACCATAGCAACGCACCAGCTGGTACACAAGCAAAACCGATAATCATCTCTAACGGACGATCAGGCTGTACAAATGCAAACTGTGCATAACTTGCAATGAATAGGAAGATAATCATTGGGTTAGAAAGGGTTACCAAGAAGGCTGTAACGCCATTGTGGAAGAGAGAACCTTTCTCTTTTCCGCTCTGATGAGCCTTCTTCATAGGGTCTGATTTGAAGCAATATACTCCAAAGAGCAACAATAAAACACTTCCTGTAATCTGTAGTATTAGTTTGTATGTGGGATTCTCTAAAGGTCCCATGATAAAACTCATACCTAATCCAACAATAAGTGCATATATAGTGTCACTAACAGCAGCCCCAATACCTGTTATAAAACCGTACCAACGACCCTTGTTTAAGGTGCGTTGTATACATAATATTCCAACTGGACCCATAGGAGCTGACGCAATAATACCAATAAGCAGCCCCTTAAATATGAAATCCAGTATATCTAATTGAATAGGAAATTGCATGCTTGTTATTTTGAGTGCAAAATTGCAAAAATAATATGAGATAAGCAAATTTAGCTAACAAAACTTTGTGGTATTCCACTTTTTTCATAACTTTGCCAATAGTATATTCAAACTAAAAACTTATTATGTCATGGACGTAACAGAGCAGAAGCCAGTTGTAACTGGATTGGAAAAGCCATTCGTAATTGGCTTGGATTTAGGAGGAACAAATGCAGTATTTGGTGTCGTAGATCAGCGTGGTCAGGTACTTGCCACAAACTCTATAAAGACACAGGCTTATAAGACTGTAGATGATTTTGTAGAGGCTGGTGTTGAGGCTATTAAGCCTCTCGTTGCAAAATATGGTGGTATAGGTCAGTTCCGTGCTATGGGTATTGGTGCTCCTAATGGTAACTTCTATCGTGGTACGATTGAGTTTGCGCCAAACCTTTCATGGGGTCATGATGGTGTAGTGCCATTGGGAAAAATGTTCTCAGAGAAGTTGGGTATTCCTGTTGGTCTTACAAATGATGCAAATGCTGCTGCTATCGGTGAGATGCAGTATGGTGTTGCGCGTGGTTTGAAGGACTTTATCATGATTACTCTCGGTACAGGTGTTGGTTCAGGTATTGTCATCAACGGTCAGATGGTTTATGGCTCTGATGGTTTTGCTGGTGAGTTAGGCCACATGGTAGTGGTTCGTGGAGAGAAGGGACGTACTTGCGGTTGTGGTCGTACAGGTTGTTTGGAGACTTATTGCTCTGCAACAGGTGTAGCTCGTACTGCTCGTGAGTTCTTGAAAGAGAGCACAGAAGACTCTTTGTTGCGTGAGATTAATCCAGATGATATCACTTCTTTGGATGTTTCTATCGCAGCTGGTCGTGGTGATGCACTTGCTAAGCGTGTTTACGAGTTCACTGGTAAAATGTTAGGTGAGGCTTGTGCAGACTTTGCAACCTTCTCTTCTCCAGAGGCATTTATCTTCTTCGGTGGTCTGACTAAGGCTGGCGATTTGTTGATGGAGCCTATCATGCGTTCTTACAAGGAGCACGCATTGGAGATCTTCAAGGAAAAACCAAAGTTCTTGGTAAGTTCTCTTGATGATGCTGCTGCTGCCGTTCTCGGTGCTTCTGCTATCGGTTGGGAATTGTAATTTAAGATATAAAGCTTAGGCTACTCTTGGGTTGTACGTGCTGTTTATCTGTATGTATGCTTGATAGAGTCTAAAACTTATATATTCAGTATAGGGGCAAACAGCCTTGTCAGCTATTCCTTGCTTAATAAGAAGGACTGACTGTTGAGGTTGTTTGTCCCTATTGTGTTTTGTCTATATTAGCAACTTAGTGTGCTATCGCTTTTATAATGGTATATTTACTCTTTTTAAATGATGTTTGATAGCTATGCTCAGATAAATTAACCATTCGTATATTGCTTTGTTGATAACGACAATGAAGAACCAATCTTTCTGTATCTTATCAATGCGTTTTAGCTTAGCACACATGCCGTGTTGACGCCCCGCACATGTTGTGTTGAGGCTTAGCACCAGTGGTGTTGTGGGTTAATTACCTTGCTATATGTTGTAACGAAGAATGCACTTTGAGGTAAAGGATAGAATAGTTCAAGTAAAAGTAAGTGTAGAGTAGAGTGTACAATTTAAGATTTATTGAACTGTAATAGTCCTTAGCAGACTTTCTTTTTATAGTTTTTGTTTTGTGTTCTCGTTTTTTTACTCTAACTTTGCGTTTACTTATAATACTTAGAAAAAAAGATAATAACAGAAGATGAAACAGGAAGACGACATCAAGAAAGCGATTGAAGTAATGAGAAAAGGTGGTGTTATCCTTTACCCAACTGATACGGTGTGGGGTATAGGTTGCGATGCTACCAATGCAGAAGCCGTAGCAAAGGTGTATGCCTTGAAGCGTAGAGATGATTCGAAGGCACTTATCTGCTTGGTTGACTCTGAAAATCGCCTTCAGCGTTATGTACGTAATGTTCCTGATGTTGCTTGGCAGTTAATAGAAGCTGTTGAGAAGCCAACAACATTGATTCTTGATGGTGCTGTAAATCTTGCACCAAATCTGATAGCTGAAGATGGGTCTATTGGTATTCGTGTTACAAAGGAACCTTTTTCTCATGAGTTATGCTATAGATTCCAGAAAGCTATTGTAAGCACTTCGGCAAATGTTAGTGGTGAACCTGCTGCGCAGAATTATCGTGACATCTCGCAGGAGATTCTTGATGGTGTTGATTATGTTTGTGAAACAAGACGTCAGGAACATAAACCGCATACTCCATCCAGCATTATCAAATTGGCAGCTGATGGCGAAGTGAAAATCATAAGGAAATAATTGAATAGATAGATGAAAGTATCAGGTAGTCTGGGGTTTATATCTTGGCTTGATAATTGGCGGAATAAGCATGTGTCCAATCGCGAACTGGTATTAGTACTGGCGTTCGCTATTGGCTTTTTGGCTTCTTTGGCTGCCTATATTCTTCACGTTATTATTAAGCTAATACAAGAACTTGTTACCTCAGGTTTTCATGTTGCAACTACTAACTGGCTCTATCTTATCTATCCAATCGTAGGTATTTGGCTGACGAGTCTATTTGTTAAGTATGTTGTACGTGATAATATTTCACATGGTATCACGCGTGTACTCTATGCTATTTCTACGAAGCAGTCTCGCTTGAAGGGACATAATACATGGTCATCTATTGTTGCTTCTGCTATTACCATTGGTTTTGGTGGTTCAGTAGGAGCAGAGGCTCCTATCGTGCTTACCGGCTCAGCTATCTGGAAGTAACCTTGGGCGTATCTTCAATTTAGATAATCGTACCCTTATGCTTCTCGTTGGTTGTGGTGCAACGGCGGCTGTATCAGGTATTTTTAGGCACCAATAGCAGGATTGGTGTTTACACTTGAGGTGTTGATGGTCGATTTGACTATGGCTTCTCTGTTGCCGATTCTGATAGCATCTGTTACCGCAACTTGTTTCTCCTACTTCTTTACAGGGGGCTCATCGATGTTCCATTTTCAGATGGATTACCTTTGGGGACTTGATCGCGTTCCACCAACAATTCTCTTGGGTATTGCTTGTGGATTCGTTTCACTTTACTTTATGCGATTAATGTCATGGTGTGAAAATGGTTATGGTAAGTTGTCTTCTCAGCCTTATTTGAAGCTCTTGGTAGGTGGTTTGGTGCTATCTCCGTTAATTTTCCTTTTTCCATCTCTTTATGGCGAGGGTTATAGCAGCTTGAGATTATTTATTGAAGGTAAGACTGAAGCCGACTGGATGCAGGTGATGAGTGGCTCCATGTTTGCAGGAGAAACAAAGTTTCTATTGCTTTATGTAGGCTTCGTGATGATGACTAAGGTCTTTGCAACCAGTGCTACAAATGGTGCTGGTGGTTGTGGTGGAACCTTTGCTCCATCTTTGTTTATCGGTGGCTTTGGAGGTTTTTTCTTTGCTCGTTTTTGGAATATGCAACAACTTGGTGTGTATGTACCAGAGAAAAACTTTACCCTCTATGGTATGGCAGCCGTGATGTCAGCCGTGATGCATGCGCCATTAACGGGTGTCTTTCTTATCGCCGAACTAACTCGTGGCTATCAACTTTTCATTCCATTGATTATTGTGACGGTTTGTTCTTATCTTACTATTAATATTTTCGAGCATCATAGTATCTATGCTGTCCGTTTGGCAAAGCAGGGCAAACTCCTTACACACCATACAGATAAGTCTATTCTTACGCTGATGAGTATGGATAAGATTATTGATCATGAGTTTACTTCGGTCGGTCCAGATATGGAAATGGGTAAGCTTGTTCATGCAATTAGTTCCAGCCGTAATGACTATATTCCTGTACTCAACGAGTCAGGAAGACTTTTGGGTGAGATTGATATTAACAAACTACGTCATATTATCTTCCGTACAGAACTTTATCATCGCTTTCATGTGAGTCAACTTATGACACCACCAGCAGCAACGCTTGGTGTTAATGATCCAATGGAAGATGTAATGAAGACTTTTGAACGTACGGGAGCACAGTATTTACCTGTTATTAATATTGAAGGTGAATTAGTTGGCTATATCTCTCGTGCTCACCTTTATAGTATGTATCGTCAGTTTGTAGCTGACTTTAGTGCAGAATAAAACTTATATCTGCCTATTCTTACTTATTATCTTCCCTTATTAAATCGTCAAAGGCAATGAAAAAAGAAAATATACGCATTGTTTTCATGGGAACTCCAGAGTTCGCTGTGGAGTCATTGAAAGCATTAGTTGAGAATGGATATAATGTTGTAGCTGTCGTGACACAACCTGATAAACCTGTGGGACGTCATCAAGAACAGTTGCAGCCATCACCTGTGAAACAATATGCACTTGAGCATAACTTACCAGTTTTACAGCCTGTTAAAATGAAGGATGCTGATTTCATAGAAGAGTTGCGTTCTTATAAGGCAGATATGCAGGTAGTTGTAGCTTTTCGTATGTTGCCAGAGGTTGTGTGGGGGATGCCTCGTTTGGGTACGTTTAATGTTCATGCAGCTTTGCTCCCACAGTATCGTGGTGCAGCTCCAATCAACTGGGCGGTTATCAATGGTGAGACTGAAACTGGTGTTACGACCTTCTTCCTTGATAAAGATATTGATACAGGACGTATTATTCTTCAAAAACCATTTGGCATACCTGATACAGCAGATGTTGAGTATGTCTATGATGGATTGATGTGTTTAGGTGCAAAGATAGCTATGGAAACAATCGATCTCATAGCATCAAAGTTACCTGAAGACAATTTGGATGATGTTGATTTCTCTGCTGTTTTGGATAGTATCAGTGCTCCTCAAATGTGTGAAGATGTTGAACTTCAACATGCACCGAAGATTTTTAAAGAGACTTGTGAAATTAACTGGAATCAGTCTGCTAAAAAGGTTTACGACTTTGTGCGTGGACTCAGTCCTTATCCAGGTACATGGAGTACACTCTGTTCTATTGAAGACAATGGAGTAAAACCTTTGGTAATGAAGGTTTATAAGACGGCAAAGTCAGATCGCGCAGCTGTAGGTAACCCTGGTACGCTCGTCGTAGAAAAGACTCGTCTCTATGTTAACACGTCTGATAACCTCTTGGAGCTTCTCGATATTCAGTTGACTGGTAAGAAGCGAATGGATGTTCGCTCATTCTTAAATGGGTTTAAGGATATAGAGAAGTACCTCTTCCAGACAGAATGACGATAGTTTAGACAGAATGACATAAAGACATATTTCCTTAATGACATAATTTATGGGAAGATAGAATGGCGATAGTTTAGAGTATGCTGTGATTAAGATATGCTGTTTGGAAAAGTTAGTCTAGTCTGATCAGACAGAACTACATAAGATATCTTAATTTTACCAAACGTCCCATACTAAAATATGTCACTAAGGAAATATGTCTTTATGTCATTCTGTCTTGTCCTATCCTATAGCTTCACTGGCATTGTTACTTGTAGTTCTGTGAAGTCTGCCTTCGTTGCATGTGCATTGACACTAAAGCCTAATGTAAGATTCTTTAGTTTAGGGAAACTATAAAACACACCAACTTGTTCATGATAAGGTCTTTCCAAGCCATTACGTGATTTATAGCCCATGTGTCGGTAGAGGTAATAGCCTAAACTTACACGAACAGACATGTTACCATAGAAAACTTCGTGGCGAGCTTCAATGCTAAGTGACCACGGGCTATGCTTTTCTCCTGTGTATCCGTGTTCCTTATCATGTTGTGCAACCCTACTGGTATAATCTCCATAGAAAAGACCAAGCCCTATGCCAGATGCCCAGCGACGTGCGTATCGATAGAGTAGGTGAGTGTGGAAAGAATAGGCTCCGTAGAAAGCAAACTGCTCCTTACGATAGTCAGGATGCCCTTGCGGAGTTTCAAATTGTGTTTGTTGCCAATCCTCTATTAAGGTTTTACCACCTACTCCAAGCGTAAATTCTGTAAACCAATACTTCTGGAAAGGCTCATTAGGATGAGTATCTTCCTTTGCCACCTTCTTTGTATGTTTTTCTGGTTCATATACGACACCCAAGGAATGGACCTAAATAGTTTGCCCCTTTGTTGGGTCGTGCCATAGCTCCATTGCTATGATGTGCAAAGTCTAATCCTGCCTTTACACTCCACTCTTTTGCCACCTTATATTGTCCGTATAGTCCAGCGGTAAAGAATATATTAAGGTGCGAGCCAATATATTCGTTATCAATATTATTCTTCTGGTTATATTTTAGCGAAGTATAGCCTACACCAGTGCCTAAGTAATAGCCCCATTGCCAGTGCTTACTACGATAAAGCGGACGATTAAAGTTCCATAGAGTGTCAGAAAGTTGCCTAATTTACTGGTGTAGTCTACTGGCTGTGCTTCTCCCCATGGATAGTCTTTATGCATTGTTGTCCCATGGTTGAGGTTATAACGCAGGCCAACAGAGAATGTTGGATAATTATAATCGCGTGCAAAATCATTCTCTGAGGGTGTGATATTTAGCTGTGCAGCTATGGCATGCGTTTCTTTCGTCTTAGTCCAAATACGTGGTTCCTTGTCCAAACATAAAGTTTGGGCAGGCGTATAACGTACTTCTATACCAGTTTGGGGTATAGCAATAGAATCATATTCTTCTGCAGAAGCAACTGCAGAGAGTAGTAATAATGGTATGAAAAGGATTTTTCTCACTTGTTCTCAGGCAACATTAAAGCACCTGTATTCTGTAGCCAAGTGTTACTTCCAACATGCTATTGCGAGCATTCTTTAATAAATCCTTTGCTTCAGTGTCTTTAGTTAATTTTCTGAGAGATAGGCTATAGCGTGCTTCTACCTGCCATTGCTTCCACTCGTAGCTGACGCCAAACGGAATAGATACATCGCCTCTATAGATACTATTCTTTAAATTAACACTTTCTCCATTTTTACGCTTAGCATGTGCGCTGATAAGGTAGCCTGTATGTACTCCTGTAGTGAAGCTCCATGGTAAATCAGCCCAAGGGTACCAACGTACAAGATAGTTCATATTGAAATAGTGTAAGTTAAAGTTATATGGACCATACTCTTGTACAACAGGGTTTCCATAGTCGTCTGTGGTATCAATTTTACGATAGACTCCAGAAGAACCTTGGTGGCTATAAAGTAACTCTGCATCAATAGCAATGTTGTTAGCAATAAATACTTCAAAATAAGTACCTGCAACAACTCCAACTTTCATTTTTCCATCAATGCTAGAGAGGTTAGATAAGTTTAATCCAACTTTTGGGGCTGCGTAGATGTCCCAAATCGTATGCTCACCAGTTGGTTTGGTATCTTGAACAATAACTCCTTTAACGTCCTGGTAGCCTTCTTTAACGGCTTGTCCAATACGCTTTGCGTAGTTCTTGTTTATTACCTGAGCGTGTCCGTTTGTTAATGCCCCTAAAAGGATGGCAGCAATCAATATAATCTTTTTCATTTTTTAGGAAAACTGATTCTGATGCAAAGATAGTGATTTTTCTTCAAACCATTGATATCTTGTGGCTTTTTCATACATATAAAGATACAGAATGCTAAACAGTATGACATATAAGGTATAGATAGGGTTAAGCCAGAATGACATAAAGACATATTCTTTAATGACATATTCAATCATAGGATATGTGGTTGGAGCATTAAGTATGTCCCTATGTCATTATGTCTTAGCTTTGTCATCATACGTGCGGGTATCTCGGTGATTACTCTCTCCCTTCCTGAGGGGGGAGGAGGGCCCAGTTGGTGAGTCTGGCTTTGTTGCTCATTCTTTCTTTATATCGTGTGCCTGCAAATATTCTATGAATATTCTTTCTTTTCTCATTTTTATTTAATTTTTGTACCCATAATAAAGGAAATTAGAACTATTAACAGAAAGATTCTGCGAACGAAGCATCTACTGAATTGACCAGCACAGTTTTTGTTGTTTAACTAACGATTGTTACTGTACCACGTCTATTTGTTTTTTGCATTCGTTCTTATGTGGAGGAACCGTGATAGTTGTCAGCCTGCAAGCTATTCATTGTTTGTAGGGAGGAGATGATATTTTCTTTTTTAGCCTTAATCGGTTATTCTACGTTTTCTTTTGTTTTTGTTCTCTTTTCCTTATCTAATCTAAGAATATCTTAATATTATGATTAACCAATGGAAATAAACGAATCGCTGAGCTTAGAAACTTTCCCTAAGAGTTATGAAGCTTGCTTTTTGGAATCTTGTTCTGTAAAAGAGAACTGCCTGCATCATTTATATTTCAAATTACAACCATCTACCAACACATGGGGTGGAGCTATTTACCCATCTGCACTCTTACCAGAGAATCTTGTGAATGGTTGTTGCAGGAAATTTCATGATAAAAAGCTAATCACTTGTCATGCAGGTTTCACTCATTTCTTTGACGAGGTGCGCCGTAAGGACTTACCCGACCTCCGCGATGAGATATATTCCTACTTTCGAGGACGGAGTAATTTCTATCGTTACGGCAAATGCTGAGAATGGCTACCTCTTTACATATCGGATGGCAGAAGAGGTTAAAGCTATATTCAAAAAATATGGTTATGATGCACCTTGATACGGCAGAACATTTGAGTCATTATCTTTTCACGAATAAAAAAATAGACTCGGTTAAACTATAAAAGTCTTTTAATTCATTCAAAGTAAATCATTATTTATCTCTGTTCAGTAGTTCCAGTACACTCTGTCCGAAGCCTTCGGACAATGTGTCCAGTTGCTTCGGAAGCATTTAGAAGAACTCTCCTAAGAAAGAGGAATAATTATCTTTTTATGGTCTTAATATTCCTTGATTATCATTTAATTGATAATAAGGGAAATTAAGTTTACTTTAGATAGTTTCTTTTTTCGTAAAAGCACATAAGTGAGATGTTATAATAGTTTAAGTATGTATTTAAGGTTCAATTTATAAAAAATGTATACCTTAAGAGAATACCAACTTTTCTCTCTCCAGAATATTATCACTATAATTTTTATGTCATCCAATAAAGTAATTGTAAAAAATGCCAGTATGCTTTATATGCGCATGTTTATTAGCATGGCAATAAGTTTTTACACTTCTCGTATTGTTTTACAGGCATTGGGCGTATCAGATTATGGTATTTATAATTTAGTGGGGGTATAGTAGTTTTAGCCAATATGTTGACTTCTTCTCTTAGTGGAGCTACAAGTCGATATATTACATATAGCTTAGAGTGAGAAAGGATTTTGAGAAAAACCAGAAGAACTTTCTCTACAGCTTTGATGATTCATGTAGGATTAGCAGGATTATTTATTTTTGTTGCTGAAACAGTTGGGCTATGGTTTGTTAATACTCAATTAGTTATAAGTCCAGATAGAATGCTTTGCTGCGAACTGGGTATACCAATCAGCTATAATTTCTACAGCTTTGGGCATAACACAAGTTCCGTATAATTCTCTGATAACCTCACATGAACGGTTTGGGGTATTTTGCAGTTATAGAAATATTGAGTTCTTGTTTGAAACTTATAATAGCTTTTTATAACACTTTATAGTATGCTTGATCATCTTATTTTTGTATAGTATACTATATATGGTTATATCTGTTTGTATTATAGTCTTTTATCGCATTTATTGTTTAAGGAATTTCTCTGAGAGTCGATTTATTAGAATATTAGATAGAGATTTATTACCGAAGTTGCTAAAAATTCTCAGGATGGACTCTGTTAGGAAATGTGTCGTTAACAGTTTTACAACAAGGTGTTAATATTATTGTTAATCTTTTTGGCACAATCATAAATGCTGCTGTTGGAATTGCTACTCAAGTTCAGGGATGCTATATTCCTTTTATTGGAAACATAACTACGGCATTTACTCCGCAAATTATAAAGGGCTATGTAGAATCTGACTATAAGCGCATGAATTATTTAATTACAATAGGCGGTAAATTTTTCTTCTATTTGTATTCTACTTATATCTATCCCAATTATTATAAAGATGGATTTTTTAATGGGATTATGGTTAAAAAGAAATTCCAACAGGTGCTATTGTGATATGTCAGATTTTTATTGATTAAAAACTTCTTTAATAGCTTTAATCCTTTATTATATACTGCAATTACAGCGACCGGAAATATAAAGAATGCAAATATCTTCTGTGGTTTAGAGTATTTGTTGTCTGTAGAATAACTTATCTTATTGTTTTTGGACTCATTCTTATATATATGCTTTTCATATTTAACCTTATAACTTCCTTTGATTGCATGTGGTATTTATTTATGGGCATTAAAGCATGAGATAAGTAGTTTCTCTGTTTATGATTATGTTGTGCATACTATTTTAGCTGTAACATTATTGGGATGTGTATCTTTTTGGGACAGCGTTCTTTACTGAAAGACTTATTCAAAGCGATATTTGGTCTTTTTGCAATTTCTTTTTATTTCAACTACATTGATAATAATATTATCTTTTTATTTTGTATTAGATAGTAATTCGCGTAGTTTTATTGTTTTTAAAAGTTAATTCTTATTTACATTATGGGCATAACTAAAAAACAGGAGATATTGACGTTTTTGTAGTAATGCAACTAATAACTGCATTAGTCTTTTTCAATTAAGTATGTTATAGGTTAAAATAAGAAATCTATTTAATTTTAATAGATATGTCATATAAATTGTTTCTGATAATATTGAAAAATAATAGAGTTATGAAAGTGGAAAAATATTAAAATTGCCGTTATTGGCTTAGGTTATGTTGGCTTGCCTTTGGCAAGATTATTCTCAACAAAGTTTAAGACCGTTGGTTTTGATATGAATCAGGGTCGTGTTGATGCGTTAATGGCTGGTCATGATGCTACATTAGAAGTATCAGATGAGTTATTACAGTCTGCTATAAAAAATGGTTTTCTTTGTACAACTAATCTGGAAGACATTAGAGACTGTAATTTTTATGTAGTTGCTGTACCAACACCTGTAGATGTAAACAATCGCCCTGACTTGAAGCCTCTTTGGGGTGCAAGCGAGACTGTTGGTAAAGTTATTTCTAAGGGAGATATTGTTGTTTACGAGTCAACAGTTTATCCAGGTGTAACGGAAGAGGAATGTTTGCCTGTAGTAGAGAAAATTTCTGGCTTAACATTTAACAAAGACTTCTTTGCAGGCTATTCTCCTGAGCGTATTAATCCAGGTGACAAAGAGCATACTGTAGAGAAAATTAAAAAGGTAACATCAGGTTCTACTCCAGAGATTGCTGATTTGGTAGATAATGTGTATAATGCAGTTCTTATTAACGGAACACATAAAGCACCTTCTATAAAAGTAGCTGAAGCTTCAAAGATTATTGAAAACTCTCAACGTGATGTTAATATTGCGTTTATGAATGAGTTGGCTAAGATCTTTAATGCAATGGGTATTGATACAAGAGATGTAATAGATGCTGCTGCTTCTAAGTGGAATTTTATTAAGTTGAATCCTGGTTTAGTTGGTGGTCATTGTATCAGTGTAGATCCTTATTATCTCATTCAAAAGGCACAGGTCTATGGAGTTTTGCCACGTATTATGTCTGCTGCACGTAGATTGAATGATGGTATGGGAGATTACGTTGCAAATCAGACTATAAAGATGATGAATAAGAAGGGTGCTCTCGTCAAAGATTCTAATATCTTAATTCTTGGAATCACCTTTAAAGAGAATTGTCCTGATGTACGTAATACTAAGGTTGTTGATATTTATTCTACATTGTCAGAATACACTTCAAACATTACGGTCTTTGACCCATGGGCTAATGTGGATAGGGGGTGAAGAAAGAATATGGAATAGACGCCGTAGCGTCTTTTGCCAAAAAGATAAGAAATACGATGCTATTATTCTTGCCGTTTCTCATAAACAGTTTGCTGATACAAACTGGAGAGAGAAATTGAATGAGAATGAGTGTTATTTATGATGTCAAAGGCTTCTTAAATAGAAATATTGTTGATGGAAGACTATAAATATAAACTTAGCATAATAATCCCAATGTATAACGCAGAGAAGTACATTGGGATATGCTTAAACTCTATTCTTGACTCCAATCTACTAAAAGAGGAGTATGAAATAGTTATCGTTAATGATGGGTCACAAGATAAATCCCCAGAGATAGCTCAAGACTATGCTTCAAGATATTCTAATGTAACATACTTAACTCAAGAGAATCAAGGACAGAGTACTGCGAGAAATTATGGAATAAAAACTTGTCAAGGTGAATATGTTTGGTGTGTAGATGCTGATGATAAAGTTATAAGTGAGCAGTTGCCAAAGATTATTGAAGCTTTAGACGAATATAAAAAATTGGATATTCTGGCTGTTCAACTTCAGAACGTAACAGAAGGAGGACAGTATTTAGATGTTGAATGTAGTCAGCCTACGATTGAGCACAATAAGGTTTTTATCTGGTGTTGAGGCAATTCTTTTCTGGTTATAATCCTTCTTCAATTCTAGGCTTTAATTACAAAGAAGCAATTATTTATTGATAATAATATATTCTTTGTGAAGGGAATTACGCATCAAGATGTTGAGTTGACATATAGACTTATGCCGTGTGCAACGAATGTTGTGTTTAGCGATATAACTCCTTATCTGTATATATATCATCCAAATTCTACCAGCAAATCAATGGTGCCAGAGAAGAAGATAAAATACATTAAGGATGATATTTATATTATAAATTCTTTTCCCGTAGGTTAGCTTTGTCTTTCAAGGATATAAACCCTCAGTTATATAGTGTAATTTTTAATCGAAGCCAGAATGTGCTGTTTGGTTTGGTATACTCTCATATAAAAACAAGAAAGAATGGGGAAAAACTCGGTATCAATTCTGTTATTATAAATGAATTGAAAAACAGTTATATCCGATGAAGGGAGAGTTTGATTCATTGAAGAAATCATTATTTGTAAGGTTGTTTTTGAATCGAGAGTTTATGATTAGTTAGCTTTTTTTACTTATAGCTTTATTTATCTAACCATTATATATTTGTAACTCTGTTATTTATATGATTTCAAAAATCAAAAAGTATTAGGCAGTCTAACATTGAATTACTTAGAATACTATCAATGTTCTTTGTGCTTATTGGACATATCAATGGGCTGATTATAGGTCTTCCTAATAAAGAATTTTTTTCACTTTAGATTTGTCATCTTCTTTTTCTAAGGGTCCTTATTCAAGGAATATCTGTTGTAGGGGTTAATATTTTTGTCCTTATTTCAGGTTGGTTTGGTATAAAGGCATCTTTTAAAAAGGTGGAAGTGCTTTTTATTTTTTTCAATTTTTATTCTTAATATGGGCTGTTTACTTTCTAGAAATAGTTACTGGTATAACAATATTTGATTTTTCAAGGTTTTTAAAAATAGCCTAGGATTAACCGGTGAATATTGGTTTGTTATGGCATACTTAGGTTTGTATATATTGACACCTGTATTAAATACTTATGTGGAACAAGCAAGCAAAGAGCAGTTTAGGTGGTTATTAATAAGTTTTTATAGTTTTCAATGTTATTATTGTTGGCTTTTCGGGATTTACAAATTATTTTTGAGGGCTATAGTATTGTCTTCTTTTGTGGATTGTATCTAACTGCTAGGTATATAAAATTATATCCTATACCTTTTTTATATAATAATAGTTTTTAAACTTTATGTGATAATTTCAATAATAACCTCATTATTTGCTTCTATTGGAATATATTTTTTTCGATAGTGCAGTACGAATGTTACGTTATGATAATCCCTTGGTGATAATATCTTCTATAGCCTTATTACTGTCTTTTACTAAGTTTGGTTTTCAAAATAATTATATAAATATAATTGCTAAATCTAGTTTTTGCTGTTTATATTATTCATTTCAATCCATATATATTTCCCTTTTTTTCGAGATATAGTATATAATATAGAGACGCAGTATTCTAACTTGGCTCTTGTTTTAATACTTTTTCTTTTTATGATTGTTGTATTTCTGATTTGTGTTGCAATAGACCAAATAAGAATTTGTGCGTGGAATTTCTTAAATTATATAATAAACAAAAACAGATTTTTTTGATATAAAAGTATGTTTGTGTATCTTCTTATTTTAATGGTAGCTTTCGTGTATTATGTGGTAGCACATAAAACGGAAAAATAGTAAATCTTCATTTCTATTAGGGATCTTTATTGTGCTGTTTTTATTGGATTAGGAGACATGATTGGTGGCTATGATAGATACATCTATGGAGAAATGTTTGATTCAATAGCTGATGCTACAGATTCTGGTAGGGACTATTCTACATTATTATTCCTTGTAAATGGTCGTGAATACGGTTACTTTTTATGGGAAGTTCTTGTTTCCCAAGTAACGGCTAATCGTTATATCTTTTATTTTTACTTAGTTCGTTATTAATGTATTTTCTATATTATAAAGCTTTTTCGAAAGTATATTGATGATTATCCGTTAGCTGCTATTATTTTTAGGTCTATTCTTCTATTTCTCTATTACTTATATGCGTCAGGCACTTGCTGTCGGTATTGCGTGGCAGGGATTTAAGTATATATATGAAAGGAATGCTATTAAATTTTTTCTTATAGTAGTTTTTAGCATACTCGTTTCATAATTCTGCATTAGTATTTTGCTATGGCTTATTTTTATCCCAATTAAGAAATTTTTCAAAAAAACTATTTTATGTTTTTTTGATATTGTGTATTCTTGTTGGATTGAGTCCTATTCCGACAATGCTGATTGCTAGTGCTGGAGATACGCAAGGAATGGCTGAAAAGAACTGGTAAATATCAAGATGAAAATGAGTGGATTCAGAGTTGAGTATATTTTTGGAGGCGGTTTTTCTTTATTTGGCTTTTTCTTCAAAAAAATTATAATTTCTTTTGATAGTAAACATAAGAAGCAACTTGTTTTCTTGAATCTTTCAATAGCTTTTTGTGGTATATTATTGTTGTTTATACGATTTGGTCAAGGTGGCTGATTTGGATGGTATTTTTTTCTTTAGCCTAATCTATACTCTAACGGCTCTTGCCTCACAAAGTCGACTTTTTCACATTGAATAAGCCAGTTGTATTGCTTTTTATCAATACTTTTATATGTTAGAATTACGTTCTTATGGGCTTTTAATCTTACTCCATATAAAACTTTCCTAACAGACGGTATTCCAAGCGGTGAATTATGGATTTATGAAATGTTTGAATACGATTATAACTATACAAATGATAAGTTTATAAGACCAATATTTAGAATTCCGACAAATTAAAAATAATATATTTTCAATATTTCGTCAGAATATTGTGTGATTTTTATGAAAATAGTTTTTTATATCAAATATGACACCCTATAAGGAAAACTACAAGGGAACTTCGGCTCTTCCTATCATGATGATGCTTCATAGGAATTCATCATGGGTGAAAAATGAACTTAATTTAAGTGAGAAGGATAATATAGAGATTGATGTCTATTCTTTTTAATTTGAATAATCTTCCTTCTGATAAGATCAAGGAGTCTGAGGAGAATTTGAATGTCCGTATTCATATTGTACCCTATACCGCAATGGTTTAGAAGATGATTTCTTTACATTTATTATTTTTACGTATATTTCTTAAGTATCCTATACATTACTATTTGAAATTATCAAGGAAATATATTGATGAAATTAAGGATAAACAGCCAGATGGAATATGGATATATGGAGAGGAAATGTCAAATGTTTCTTCTAAATTCTCAGATTTTTCCTAAAGTGCACACAACTGTTGATTGTACATCTCTTTATTATTATAGACTTCTTCATTCAGAGGTTAAATTAAATATATTTCAGAAACTAAAAACTTATATCAACTTTAAGAAATTCTTTACACTGGAGAAGAATTACCCTATTACAAATATTAAATATCATCTTGTAGGTGAGGGTGACAGAAATTTTTCTTGTAGACCATGCTCCAAAAACTAAACGCCTTTTTATAAGACATCCTCATTACGAGATAAGTAAGAAAATGAGTGTAGATGTTTTTGGCACAAAGAAAGTTTAATAAGCCTATAAGAGTGTTGATAGCAGGACAAAAATAATATCTATATGAGGACTGATATTGATAAAATCATCACTTTATTATGTGATAAAGATAATAAGGATATTAATGATTTTATAAGAAGTTACACTCTAACGTTTTTAGGTAAAGGTTGGGAAAATTATGTTTCTTTATTAAAAATCTTCTGGTTGGGATGTTTATCATAAAAATATTTGTAGAAGACTATATTGGTGAAGTCTCAAAACATGATATTCAGTTGACTCCTATTGATATTGGAACAGGAACTAAAGGAAAAGTGTTAGATGCATTAGCTAATGGGTTGCTTGTTATAGGTTCTGGTTATGCAATAGAGAATATTGCAGTAGAAAATCAGTGTAGTTGCCTAGAATATCACAAGGCTTCGGACGTCTTGAACTTTTTAAAGGATATCCCTACTAATCTTTCTAAATACGAGGGTATGGCAAGATGTGGATATAGCAATGTCTTAAAAATATCATGGGAGAGAGAGTTGCAAGAGAGTTTTTCAAACTGTTTATGTAATTATTTTCTTACATCTTTGGGTTTTTATTTATGAATAAATCTTTAATTACAATTTTCACTCCAACATTCAATCGAGCAGAATTCCTGCCTAAAGTTTATAATTCTCTGAAGAATCAGGAATATAAGGAATTTGAATGGGTAATTGTCGATGATGGTTCTAGTGATAATACAGAAACTGTCATTAATAGTTTTTATTCAAGATCAAGCAATAGTTATTCACTATATTAAGCAGCCAAATGGTGGAAAGCATAAGGCTATTAACACAGGAGTTAGTGTTGCTACAGGAGATCTTTTTTTGATACTCGATAGTGACGATACTCTTCCCAAGGATTCCTTATTAAATATAAATCAGCATTATGTAGACATTAAAGATAACTCTTCTATAGGCGGTGTATGTGGCTTAATGGCTCATCATGACGGAACAATTATAGGGGAAAGGAAGATTAGTTCTTCGATGAACCTTAGTTCAATAGAGATGCGCTATAAATATGGCTTTGTGGGGGATGTTTGTGAAGTTTTTAAAACAGATGTTTTACGGGAGTTCCCTTTCCCTGAGATTGAAAACGAGAAGTTTTGCCCGGAAGCTTTAGTATGGAATAGGATTGCTACAAAATATAAGCTTCACTATTTTAATGAAGTTATTTATTATCGAGATTATCTTGATGACGGATTAACATCTAGGATTGTACGAATCAGGATGAATAGCCCTATTGCCTCTATGATATGTTATGCAGAATTAAATCAACTCGATATTCCGTTTAAGGATAAATTTAAGGCTGCTATTAACTATTGGAGATTTCGTTTGTGTTATAATGGAAGTGGTAGTTATCCGAAGTTATTTGGACTATGGAATGCTATTGCGCCTTTAGGATGGTTGATGCATTTGAATGATATACGTGTAAATAAAAGACAGTTATGAGGATTCTATAATTCATAACATCCCTGTATATATGTGTTAAAACTGGGATATTAGTCATATATTTGGCTCCAAGCATACTAACACTGAAAATGCTATATGATAATATGGCTTTTTCTGGAGCAGAGATATCATTGTTATTGCGTATTTTTTTTGGTTTTGCTGTCATTCTTATCACTTGAAAATAAAGCATAATCTGTTGAAAATCAACTCCCTATGATGAAATGTTAAAAGTGACAGCAAACACGTTTTAAACTTTCTGTGGTATTTGTGGAATACTTTTGAAGATTATCTGGCATTATAGAATAAAAAGAAATAGGATAATGAGGATATTACAAGTCATTACATCTTTTGGATATGGGTGGAGCTGAAACGTTGGTTGTTAATTTGATACCAAGGTTGCAGGCTTTAGAGAATACGGTGGATTTATGTATCTTTAATGGAAAAGAAACACCATTGACTCAGCGATTAAGGAAAGAGAGTCCGCAGACAAAGATATATGCGTTAGGACATGGGGTTTATAATCCGCTCTATATATTAAAGCTAATAAAGCTAATGAAGAATTATGATATTGTCCATACGCATAATTCATCACCACAACTCTTTGTAGCAATCGCCAGTTTGTTTAGTCACACTAATCTTGTTTCTACAGAACATAACACAACAAATCGGAAACGAAATTGGAAATGGTATCGTCCGATTGAAAGTTGGATGTATGGAAGATACAATCATGTGATATGTATCAGCAAGATTGCGGAAGAGAAACTAAGAGAATATATGGGTGGGGAGTGGCTTGTAGAATCATCAAATAGGTACAAGTCAATTACTACAATAAACAATGGGATAGATGTTAATACTATTTCTGAAGCTGTGCCATGTAAGGAGCTATTAGGTTTAAAAGAGAGCCGTAAGTCTATTTTGATGGTGGCTGGATTCCGTAAACAAAAAAATCAAGATACTATTATTAGGGCTTTAACCTTATTAGATAAAGAAAAATATGAGGTCTGGTTTGCTGGTATAGGTGAACGGATGGAAGAAGTAAAACAATTAGTTCTGTCTTTAGGTGTCAGTGAACGAGTTAGATTCTTAGGCTTACGTACTGATATTCCAAATGTCCTGAGAGCTGCAGATATTATCGTGATGTCTTCTCATTGGGAAGGATTGAGCCTTAGTAATGTAGAGGGAATGAGTGCACATAAGCCTTTTATAGCTTCTGATGTAAATGGTTTGAAAGAGGTTACTAAGGGATATGGTATTCTTTTTCCACATGAGGATCCAAAGGCATTAGCAGAAGAAATCAACCGATTAGCAAGTGATGAAGATTATTATAACGAGATTGCAGAACGCTGTTATAATAGAGCCTTGGAGTTTGATATTTCAAAAAAACGGTTAATGGGATATAATAATGTTTATAAAGGTGTAATCTCTAATGGGTAAAGACAGAATAGCATATTTAGATTTTTGTAAAGTTCATAGCAATACTTCTTGTGTGTATAGGGGCATTGTTATGTAATGACACCAAACTTAGATAGTATAGTTCGACCAATCATCTATTCTTTTCACATGCCTTTGTTTATGTTGGTGTGTGGTTATTTTTCCATTCGTAGCTTAGAAATATCAATTAAATCCCTTTTAGAAAAGAAGAGTAGGCAATTGTTACTTCCTGTTATATCGTGTACTATTATAACTGTTTGTTTATTCGGGGGTATTCGTATGGAAATTGTGGGATGTGTTTGGTTTCTTAAGAATCTGTTTATTTGCTATCTTATAGCAAGAATTGTTAAATACATTAAAATACCAGTAGAGATAACGTTTCCGCTGTCATGGGTAATACTTTTAATTATTCCTTTTGGTGGAACTTTGATGATTAATTTTTCTCTATTTTTTTATTTTTTTGTATTGGCTATTTAATCCATAAACATCTTGATAATCTTCAAACTTATAAAGTCCCTTTTATTCAGTATTTCACTTGTCTTTTTTTATTGTTGCTCATTGTCTGAACTGGACAAATTCTCCTGAAAAAAAGTTGATATAAATTTACTTATGTTTAATCCTATCAAGTTTGTTGTACAAGTTTTTTTGTAGGATTTTCTGGTTCAATAGTTATTATAGGCATCTGTGAGTTGATATATAAGTTTTTGGGAAAGCGAAAGAGGGATAGAGAAGGTGCTTTTGTATTTTAGTACTATTGGTAGATATACTTTGGGAATATATGTTGTACAAACTTTTTATAATAGAGCGGTTAATAACTGCATATATAAAGTTAAATGAGGGTCGTTATTTCGCCAGCTTTTACAGATTTTTATTTTTTTATCCCATTGATTGGTAGTGCCTTATGTCTTGTTTGCTATTATGTTGTTCGTATAACACAACCAATTAAAATAATAAATATTCTTTTTTACGGGGGACAGAAATAGAAAGTATAAGTTCTTATCTATTGAGGCTAAATCTTACAATAATGAATGAGAAGTTATTGATTTATAGAGTAGTTGTTTGAATATGTTCTTGGTTTCCTGAATTTACTATAGTTATTATACGTGTAATGTGATGAATATTAATTTATGATCGGAAGAAATAATTTAGTTAAGCTTATAGATTGTTGTTATCGTGAACCTCTGATGAAGTTTAGGATAATGAAGGAGAAAGGGTTCTCTTTGTATACAACGGGTAATAGTCATCCGTTTGTATTTATGGTTGATGGTAGAATTCCTCATGGTGGAATGTTTGACAGACTGAAAGGTCTGATTACTATTTATGCCATATCTAAAGCTTTGGGAAAGCCATTTAAATTGAACTGGACCTATCCGTTTGTATTAAATAAGTATCTTGAGCCAAATACGTACGATTGGTTAATTGATGAGAGCCAAATGAATTTTGGCCTTCTTTCATATAATAATGTTATAGCCTACGGAGAGATAGTAGACCCTTCTCGTTTATATAAGAAGCGTTCATCCGAAACACATTTCTATTATGGCTATAACTCCTTAGATAAGGTGAATGCTCATTTTGGCACGAGTTACCAGTGGGGGGAGTTGTATAGAGAGCTATTTCGCCCAACAAATTATCTCCAACGTTATTTGGACCAATATCAGTCAGAGATAGGATCGAACTATATAGCAATTCATACACGTTTTATGAACCTCTTGGGTGACAAGACGGAAACTGATATCAATCCTGAGTTAGGTTCTGAAAATCAGAAGAGTGCATTGGTTGAGGCTGCTATCAATTCTGTAAAGAAGATATCTGAACAGCATCCTAACACAAGGATTCTTATCGCTTCGGACTCTATGGTCTTTATTGAAGAGATAAAAAAAGCAAAGCTTGATGTGTATATCGTGCCTGGAACAGTAAAGCATATAGATACTGCTGGAGAAACAGATGATTCTGAGAATATCAAAATGTTCACTGATTATTATTTAATCGGCGGTGCGCAAAAGGTATATAGCTTATGGCATGAAGGAATGTGGAAGAGTGCATTCCCTGAGTATGCTGCAAGAATTGGAAATGTGAATTTTGAACGTGTCGAGTTCTAAATCATGAAGAAGAAATTAATTCGCGTTACAACTGCGGATATATCCTTAAATAGTTTACTAAAAGGGCAGCTGAAGTTTTTGAACCAATACTTTGAAGTTGTTGGTGTTGCAAAAGATACTGGTGTTCTGAAGGAGGTTAGTGAGCGAGAGGGAATTCGTGTGGTAGATGCTCCATTAGAACGTCCTATTAGTTTAGTAAAAGATATAAAGGGCTTGTGGTTCTTGTATCGTCTGTTCCGTAAGGAGAACCCATGGTGTGTACATGCTAATACTCCCAAGGGAAGTTTGTTGGCAATGATAGCAGCGTGGTTTGCATGCGTCCCACATAGAGTTTATACTGTTACTGGCTTACGTTATCAGGGTGCTCATGGTATGTTGAGGACGATTCTTAAGACAATGGAACGATTGTCATGTCTTTTTGCTACAAATGTTATTCCTGAGGGACAAGGGGTATTACATGCTTTGCAAGAGGATTGTATCACAAAGAAACCGTTGCGGGTGATTTGGAATGGAAATATTAATGGTATTGATACAGAGTTCTTTTTGCCTGTAGAGAATACTAATGATAAGTCAGATACTTTTACCTTCGTCTTTATTGGAAGGATGGTTAAAGATAAAGGTATACATGAGCTTACGGAGTGTATGCGACAACTGAATTGTCGGTTAATATTGGTTGGAACATTTGAGGAGGAGGATGCCGTTTCGGAATCTGATAAAGAGTTTTTGACAACTTCTGATAAGGTGAAGTTTGTCGGCTGGCAAAGTGATGTTCGTCCTTTCTTGGCTCAAGCTGATGCCCTTGTTTTCCCAAGTTATCGTGAAGGATTTCCTAATGTGCCAATGCAAGCTGGCGCTATGGGATTGCCTTCTATTGTTACGAATATCAATGGTTGTAATGAAATCATTAAAGATGGTCTGAATGGTAAAATTATAGCAGCTCCTCTTAAAGAAGGTGTCTGAGGTTATGCAGCAGGCTTTGTTTAATACTATGAAATGGTTTATTGAGCATCCTGAAGAGGCTAAACGTATGGGACGTAATGCTCGTCCAATGATACGTGAAAGGTATGAGCAGAAGGATATTTGGAAGGCTTTAAAAGAGTTTTACGATGCTTTATAAAATAGCACATATCTTACGTGACAAATTACCTTGGATTTGGGATGTCATCGGCATCATAAATTCTTTCCTCTTTGGATTAAGGTATGATGGTAAAATGGGGCAAGTTCAGAAGATTCTTACTCATTTTACTAAGACAACAGAAGAGGATGGTAATGCGCTTTTCTATAAGATAGAGGTCCTTTGTAAAGGATAATCTTTCTTTGTTGGCAAAGATGTTTGCAGAACAGCCTGCGTCTGCTTTTGATTTCTTTAAGCCTCATGGTTTCGATGAACTATCATTAAACAAGTTAGTAAAGGATAAAAGTTTTCTTGCTTATATTGTTGTTGCAGAAGGAAATGCTCAGCAAAAAGTATGTGTTGGATATTTTTTCCAGCGTAGTTTCTTTTGGGGGAAATCCTTTCGTGGGTATATGACAGATTATCGTTGGCAACGTCGTGGAATCAATAAAATGATGAATCTATGTGCGACAGAGATATCTTCATTGTTAGGTCTACGGGTGTTTGGTACAATTGCACCGGATAATATTGCTTCTATGAAATCTGCTCAGACTGCTAATGATATTCATATTGTTGAAACATTACCTAATGGAGATTACTATGTAGAGTACAGGCCTAAAAAGGATTAGTCTGTAAGGTTATTCTTTTGGGATTCTGAAAATCATTCTTAAATATTGTAGTATAATTATGTTTTTTAAATGGTTATTTGATAAACTTGCATCTTTGTTTGGTTTGCTATTCCTTAGTCCAGTATTATTGGTTGTAGCAATTCTAATCAAGGTGAAGATGCCTGGTCCTATTTTGTTTTGTCAGAAGCGAGTGGGGCAGTATGGCAAACTGTTTACTGTATATAAGTTTAGATCGATGACTGTCAAGGCTGAGGCTTCTGTGGCAAGTCGGGATTCAGAAGCAACTTCTATTGCATCAACTGAACAGTGCCGTATCACACCACTTGGCGAGAAACTCAGACGTTATAAGTTGGATGAGTTACCAGAACTCTGGAATGTCCTCAAAGGTGATATGAGTTTTGTCGGTCCACGTCCAGACGTTCCTGGTTACGCTGATCAGTTGCAAGGTGAAGAAAGAGATATTCTGAAGTTAAAGCCAGGAATAACAGGTCCAGCCAGCTTGAAATATAGAAATGAGGAGGAACTCTTAGCTTCTGTTGAGAATCCTGCTCAATATAATGATGAGGTGATTTTCCCTGATAAAGTTAAGTTAAACCTCTATTATTTAAAGAACTATTCATTTATAAAAGATATTCAAATGATTATCTGTACGGTTCTCGGTAAGAAGATGGACTATGCAGGTGAAAAAATATAGTTAGTAAAAATGGAAAGAAACCGTGTTTTACTTTGTCTCGCTCACATGAGTGGTAACGAGATGAAATACATCCAAGAGGCGTTTGATACCAATTGGGTGGTGCCATTGGGTCCAAATGTCAATGGTTTTGAAGATGACTTGAGACGTTTCTCTGTCTCAGTAAGTCCTTCAGGTGAAAGAGGAAATTTCCTTGCAAATGAGGAATATCCACAGACGATTATGCCACATGAGGATAACCCTGAAAACTTGTGGAAGGAGTCTTTGCCAGGCTTGGAGGATAAGCGTGTCGTAGCACTCTGTTCTGGTACTTCTGCTGTACACCTCGCTTTAGTAGCATTGGGCGTAAAGGCAGGTGATGAGGTTATCTGCCAGAGTTTCACTTTCTGTGCGAGTTCACATCCAGTAACTTACCTTGGTGCAACACCTGTATTTGTTGATTCTGAGAAGGATACATGGAACATGGATCCTGTGTTGTTAGAGGAAGCAATCAATGATAGAATTGCTAAGACTGGTAAGAAGCCAAAGGCAATTATCGTTGTTTACCTTTATGGTATGCCTGCAAAGATAAGGAGATTCTTGCTGTGGCTGACAAGTATGGCATTCCGGTTATCGAAGATGCTGCAGAAGGAATGGGTTCAAGATACGAAGGGCAGGTATGTGGTACCTTTGGTGAGTATGGTGTTCTGTCGTTCAATGGAAACAAGATGATTACCACATCAGGTGGTGGTGCATTGGTTTGTCCAAATGAGGCTGCTCGTAATGAGGTAATGTTCTATGCAACACAGGCTCGTGAGGGTTATCCATATTATCAGCATGAGAAGATAGGTTTCAACTATCGTATGAGTAATGTCTGCGCTGGTATTGGTCGTGGTCAGATGACAGTTCTTGATGAGCATATTGCTCACCATCGTCATATTGCTCATCTATATGAAGAAGCTTTCAGAGAGATAGATGGTATAACTTTCCATACAAATCCTTCGCCAGAGTATGACTCTAATTTCTGGTTGAACACAATGGTTCTTAATCCTTCAGTTAAGGTTAAAGGTCAGGAGAATGTTTATAAGTCCACCGTAGAAGGTGCTGTTGGTGGTGCTGCTGGCGTTATTCATTCAGTAGATGAGGCACATACCGATTGCGAACCTAATGCTAATGTTGAGGCTATGCGTGTTTTCCTTGATAAAGCTAATATTGAGAGCCGTCCTCTTTGGAAGCCAATGCATAAGCAGCCTTGTTATAAGGATTGTCCAGCATACGTAAATGGTGTTAGCGAGAATCTTTTCAAGGTAGGTATGTGCTTGCCAAGTGGTCCATTGGTTTCAGACGATGATGTGAAATATATTGTAGAAAAGATAAAAGAGGCAATGGTATAAGTTTCATCTTTTATACCCCATATTAAGGGCTGACGTCGGAGATCTTAATGTCTTCGGTGCCAGCCCTTGTTGTGTTTCCCCATAGATACTAGATTATGGTAATATCTTGTTAACTCTGCCTTCTTATCTTCTACATAAAAGTCGTTGGATCATTAAATGAATAAATAAAAATCCCAATTTTATTAGGTTTGTATGTCAAGTGGATAATAGGCAAGAGTTTTTATGCTATTTTTGAAATGTAAGTGTCGCAAAAAGTACGAAAACTGAACGAACGAAGAAAAGAATAGAAATTTAGTACTTATTTTTTTCAAGTTTTATTTTTTCTTCTTTTTTGATAATATCTTTTTACAGAATCGAGCGTTGTTGTTGGTAATAACATTGTAGAAATCAGTGAGTTGATAATTGTCGATATGTTTTTTAATTGTGTCGTTTTATTGTCTTTGTTGGTCGTTTTGTCTGATGTTTTTGATAAGGAATCTTTAGGCAATATAGCCTCATAATTTGCCCAACACGCAGCAGCCATACGTTTTATCTGTGCAAGTCGTCCCTGCACATCTTCTTCCTGCTTATATTGACTATAAATCTTTTCAGCATTCATATATTGATCGTATGCTGGTTTCCATGATTGAAGAAACATATTGCATAAGCCTAACCGATAATAGATATCTCCCTTTTCTCGTTCATAACATACAGTCAGTGTTTTTTCATAATAGGGGATAGCCTCTTTGTATCGCTTTAGGTTGAACTTACTTTCTGCAGTAGTATAATAGTAGATTGAGCGTTCATGTGGAGCAAATACTTCTATTTTTGGCATAACACTTTCCAAGTATTCTGCTGCTGCTACATAATCCCAATCATGGTAATAACATAAACCAATATAAGCCTTGAAACGTTCGTTAAGCTTATATTCTTTATCCAATCGCTGAAAAGATAAGCAGGGCTTCGTGATACTTTGCTGAAGTAAAGTATTCCAGAGCTTTTCCCAACTCTTCTGCATCCTTACTCTTCTGTGCAGATAGAGGAATAGAAGTTGTTAGGAATAGCAGAAATGTTGTGATTATTTTTCCTGTTATTCTTACAGCCATATTATCTCTTTTACAATCTCCTCGCCATATTGTGCAAGGTCAATATCAATCAGGACATTTCCTTTTTGGTGACTTTCGTGAGAGTCACCCATAGTTTGTTCAATCTCCTTCAAGCATTGTTTTACTTGGGTGAGAGATATGTCTGTTTCAAAAGTTCCCAAACAATTCAAGAATTTGTCTGATTTTATTCCAATCGGTTCAGTCCATTGTGCATCAGAGAATTTGATACCCTTGAAACGTTGTTTCAATAGTATCTGTGCTTTAGAAATATTCTCTTCCTGATTGGAATTTGAGCCCAGTGCAATAATTGTCTTCATAAATACAAAGTTACGTATAAGTTTTTAAATCTTTGAGAGATTTAAGATAATTCACTTTGTGTTATATAATAAAACCCGTATTTTTGCAGTTATATAATCTAAAAAGAACTTTTTATGAAAGCGATATATCTTCCTTTTTCTTTTATTCCTCTATATGTTTCCTTCCGTAGTAGTTGGACAAGCAAGGTGGAATCAAGTTTATCAATCCTATATTGATCAGTATAAAGACATGGCTATTGAAGGTATGCTGAAGTATGGTGTACCTGCAAGTATCACGTTAGCACAAGGTTTGCTCGAGAGTGGGGCAGGGCGTGGAAGACTTGTTCTTCTTGGTAATAATCACTTTGGTATCAAATGTCATGGTTGGCTGGGACGTACGATTTCGCATGATGATGATGCAAAAGGAGAATGTTTCCGTGCGTATGATAGTGCATTAGAAAGTTTCGAAGATCATTGTAAGTTTCTTCGTGACCGTCCCCGTTATAGAAGTCTGTTCAGTTTGGATAGATCCGATTATCGTGGTTGGGCGTATGGGTTGAAGCGAGCTGGCTATGCTACCAATCCTGTCTATGCACAGAGTTTGATTAATCTTATTGAGCTTTATAAGCTTTATGAGTATGATAAGGCGAAAAGCTATGATCGCTTTATGGTTCATCATAGTGGTGAAAACTCTGTTGTCCAAGATGGTGTCAAGGGTCGTCCAACCCCTGTTCAGATATTGGGAGCACATCCTATCAATAAGTATAACGAGAACTATTATGTTGTCGTAAGACAAGGTGATTCGTTTAAGTCTTTGAGTAAAGAGTTAAACATCAGTGTAAGTAAGTTGGCTAAGTACAATGAGCGTGACAAGCATGATCGGCTTATTCCAGGTGAGTACATCTGGCTGAAGAAGAAACAGAAGAAGGCTCCAAAGGAGTTTAAGAAACGCCCATATTACGTACGTAAGTCAGAGAGCTTATACGATATTGCACAGCGTTATGGTATTCGCTTGAAGAGTCTTGTGAAGAAGAATGAGAATATTGCCGAGCGTGGTCTGAGAATTGGCGATGAGGTGATATTATATTAAACGTAGAATTTCTCCAATTCGAGTTATCTCGTTTAAGAGATTTATTAATACATATAAAAAAGCCCTTATTTATCTGCTTTTAGATAAGTAAGGGCTTTGTTTATCATCTGTCTTCTTAACTTTACGTTGTTTACCACGCATTTACTACAAAGGTAAACAATCTACTTGCCAAGTAAAATATATCTTGTTAATCAGAGTTGATGAGGAACTATAAACTGATTAGAAGTCAGTCAGGCAGGTATCTAATGCTTTAGTGATAGCCTCTTTGTCGAGGTCTTGACCAATAAAAACCAGTTTCTGCATTCTGTCACCGTATGGCTCCTCCCAATCTTTCTTAAGTTTAGGATTATTCTCAAGGAACTCGCGCAACTGGAATTGTGGCATTGTTGCATACCACTGACCTGCGTTGCGAAGGTTTACCTGCTTACCAGCCTGCTCAAAGACATAACAAATATCTTTCTCATTAGAGAAGTAACAGAGGCCCTTACAACGGATAATCTGCTTAGGCCACTGACGTGCTACGAAATCATCAAAGAAGTTGATATCGAATGGACGACGTGCATTATATACGAAGGTCTGGATGTTATATTCCAAAGCTTCACCGCTCTCTTCATTTTCTAAGCCGTGATGATGGTGGCAGTGGTGGTGATGGTGATGACCGTGATGATGATCGTCATGCTCATCGTGGTGGTGCTCATGCTCATCATGGTCGTGATGGTGGTCATGTTCTTCCTCTTCATCATCGTGGCCTTCTATCTCAGCAATCCATGAAGCAGAGGTTGCAACCTTGTCAAAGTTGAAGTCGCCTGTGTTGATAATCTTATCCAAGTCAACATCTGCATAATTAGACTCAATAATCTCAGCCTTTGGTTGTAGCGAACGAATAATCTTCTTCACCAATCCTAATTCCTCTTTGCTGACATCATCAACCTTATTGAGGAGAATAATATTACAGAATTCAATCTGCTGGATAAGTAGGTTCTCAATGTCATCCTCTTGTAGGTCTTTCTTCAAAAGGTCATTACCAGCAGAGAACTCATCACACATACGACGTGCGTCAACAACTGTTACGATAGAGTCAAGTACAGCCTTACCTTTCTTTATGATGTCTGGATACATCTGTGGATAGGCGCAGATAGTCTGTGCAATTGGAGCTGGTTCGCAGATACCACTTGCCTCAATAACAATGTAGTCAAACTTCTGCTGAGACACAATCTCATTCAACTGCTGCACTAAGTCCATCTTCAACGTACAGCAGATGCAGCCATTTTGGAGTGCAACGAGTGAATCATCCTTCTGATCGACAACGCCACCCGCCTCAATGAGGTCAGCATCAATATTTACTTCGCCGATGTCGTTGACAATAACGGCAAACTTAATACCTTTCTTGTTGGCAAGAATCTTGTTTACTAATGTTGTCTTACCGCTGCCTAAGTAACCTGTAAGCAGGAGGACAGGAGTCTCTTTTATATTCATCTTATCTATCTTTTGTTTTATAATTCTAAGACTACAAAGTTACAAAAAAATATGCCAAGTGTACTGTTCTGATAAGTCGAAATCTCTTCTAAATAATAATAATTCTTCTTTTATACAATAAGAACGGCTATGACTTTCTAATCATAGCCGTTCTTATATAGGTGGTTTTTGTTTTTCTTCTGCTTATTGATGGAAGAGAGGATGATAGACTTATCCAATAGCAAATAGTTCTATCTCGAAGATTAGTGTGGAATAGCCAGGAATCTCTCCATCACGTTTGTGCCGTATCCCTCTTGATAAGGGATGTGTACACGCCAGTGGTCGCCCTTATGCATAGCGCAGAGTGCTGTTTGAAAGCCTGTAATCAAATCGTTTACACGGAAAGCTTCAGGGATTCCTCTTTGCCAACTATCATCGAAAACCTGACCAGAAATAAGACTTCCACGATAATGGCAGGTGACAATAGAGCGCTCCGAAACCGTACCTTCACCACTTCCTTTCTTTATTACTTCGTAGAGTATACCATTTGAAAGCGGCTTGACGCCTTCTTTCTTGCTAAGTACTTTGAGGTATTCTTTGTTCTTTAATTTATATTCTTGTTTCTTACCCATAAGTCTAAATTATATATTAATGCACGCAAAATTAGCTAATATCTTTTGATTTCACAATTAATTCAATTACTTTTGTTTCGGCATAGTATTTGTTCTATAGCTTATAAACGTACGATATGAATTTTGATAGAATAGAGAATGATACACGTCGGTCGGAACTGATTCGCGTGTTGGAGCATTCAATAGAGCGATTGTCATTGGCAGAGTTAGAGGCTTTGTATTACGACCTTGTGGCTAAGGATTATATCCGAGAGTAGTAAAATGCACTTGATGGATAACTGGAATAGGGAGATTCTACGCCTTGCCATCCCCTCTATTATAAGCAATGTGACGGTTCCATTGTTGGGTCTTGTTGACTTGGCTGTGGTAGGACATATTGGTAATGAGGCCTATATCAGTGCGATTGCAGTTGGTTCAATGATATTTAATGTCATGTACTGGTTGTTAGGATTCCTACGCATGGGTACGAGTGGCATGACATCACAAGCGTATGGACGACAAGGCGGACAGGAATGTATGAATATTCTTGTTCGCACACTGATGATAGGCGTAGGAATGGGACTTCTCTCTTTATTGTTGCACAGCGTGGCATAGAGTGGGGGATGCTTCGGTTAATGAATACGCCAGAAGCTTCGTGGAGTTTTGTTGCTACCTATTTTAGAATCGTTATATGGGGTGCCCCAGCAATGTTAGGACTTTATGGATTGACAGGATGGTTTATCGGAATGCAGGATACGCGTACTCCAATGGTAGTGGCTGTATTGCAGAATGTGGTCAATATCCTTGCCTCTTTAATCTTTTGTTTTTCGTTCTTGGCTGGAAGATTAGTGGTGTTGCTGCGGGTACAGTTCTGGCTCAGTGGGCTGGCTTTGTAGTATCATTATATGCTGCATACAAGAGAATAACATTAGGAAAAGAGTCTGGATTGATGACAGATAAAAATGGTAGTATAAGTCTGCAGACAACCTTCCGTCGTGTGTTGACCATGAGAGGAGAGTGGGGCGAGTTCTTCCGTGTGAATAAGGATATCTTCTTGCGAACCCTTTGTTTGGTGGCAGTGAACTTTCTTTTTCACTTCAGCAGGTGGAAAGCAAGGAGCAATGATGTTGGCAGTGAATACATTATTGATGACTTTGTTTACGCTTTTCTCTTATCTGATGGATGGCTTTGCATACGCAGGAGAGGCACTTAGTGGTAAGTACTATGGTGCTGGTGATACAAAAGGGCTGCGTATAACTGTTCGTCGATTGTTTGGTTTTGGTGTCATTATGGCATTGATGTTTACTGCAGTTTACGTCTTTGGAGGTGTAGGGTTCCTTCATCTTCTTACCAGTGATGTATCTGTTGTGACAGCAGCACAGCCCTATCTCTTTTGGGCTTACCTTATTCCCATGGCTGGAATGGCAGCTTTTGTGTTAGATGGTGTATTTATTGGATTGACAGCAACTAAGGGAATGTTATTCTCAACAGCTATGGCAATGATAGTATTCTTTGTTGTTTATTATCTGTTCTGGAATAGTTTTGGAAATGATGCCTTATGGATAGCTTTTCTGTCGTTTCTTGGAATGAGAGGAGTTGCTTCTATTCTCTGGGCACGTCGATATTTAGTAATATTTTAATTAAAAAGATTGTAAGATGGGTTTTGGTTGGATAATAGTATTTCTTTTGGTCCTTCTACTGGGCTGTGGATATGTAAGTTGGCACGTGTGGCAGATTTTGCCTCTTGCTGCGGTTGGTAAGTGGATTGTCGTTGGAGTATTGTTACTTTCATCGTATGCTTCTTTACTAATTTTATATTAGGTTTGGATAATAAGCCAATGCCAATAGCAGTGACGTTGTATGAACTTGGCAATTCTGCTGTGTTTATTGGGCTATATCTGTTGTTATTTTTCCTTGCGCTCGACTTGGGAAGATTACTTCATCTTGTTCCTCGTTCTTTTCTTTATAATAGTTGGACAGGTACAGTGTCAGTAGTTGTCATTATGATAGGATTGTTCGTTTATGGATATTTCAATTATTTGCACAAAGAGCGTGTACCCTTGAGCTTACAGTCAGCTAAAGCGATGAAAAAACAACATCGTTTGGTGATGATGACCGACCTTCATTTAGGTTATCATAATCGTGCAGATGAGTTTAGAAAGTGGGTTAATAAGGTGAATGAAGAGCAGCCTGAGGCTATTCTCATAGCAGGAGATATTATTGATGGTAGTATTCGTGCGCTCATAGACCAAGATATGGCAGCTGAGTTTCGCCGTCTGAAAGCTCCTGTTTATGCATGTTTAGGCAATCATGAGTATTTAAGTGGTGAGCCACGTGCAAAGAAGTTTTATCAAGATGCAGGTATTCATCTACTTATTGATAATCATAGTTTGGTGCCATTGGCAGGCGGTGACTCAATTCTTGTTGTAGGGCGTGATGATAGAACAAATAAGAAACGTGCCAGTCTACAGCATTTGATGAAGTCTGCGCCAAAGGGTTATTATACAATTCTTATGGATCATCAGCCTTATCATTTGGAAGAGGCGCAGCAAGCTGGTATCGACTTCCAACTCTCTGGTCACACGCATTATGGTCAGGTATGGCCTATAAGTTGGATAGAAGACCTTATCTATGAGAATGCTTTCGGACCTTTACAGAAAGGGAATACACAATATTATGTGTCTTCTGGAATAGGTATTTGGGGAGGTAAATTCCGTATTGGTACAAGATCAGAGTATGTGGTAGCTGATATCAAATAAGAATAAATCGTTTTGACCATTCTGAATGATAGATTTTGTATTACATGTTGTATATAAGATGTTTATTATTAATGGTTTAAAATGTATTGTTAAATGATATGTATAAGCCGTTTTGTCTGTTATCTGTTATGGTAATAGTGCTCCGCACATGTGGTGCTGATGGTAAACACCATTGGTGCGGGGCATGAACACCAATGGTGTTGATGGTTTAGTATCTTGTAAAATCACTTTTGGAAGATGTCTATTTCTTGTTAGAAGATAATCATGTGACTATATGTGAATAGGCTGATTGGTAACAATATGATTAGCAAGGTAATGAGGTCATTATGTTTTTCGGCAGAGGATGGTTTTCAGGGAGAATTATGCTTAATAAGCTTCAATACAATCCTAATATGGTAAGGCATCCGTTATTTTGTGTTGAAGAATCTAAAAAGAAAAACAGATATTAGTTTGCGGTTATCAGAAAATAGTTGTATTTTTGCAAAGAATATATTTCGATCGATGAAATAAGGCTGAAAGTTCCTTTGTTTTCGTTCGTTTTTATTTTGCTAAAATTAATGTTGATAGTTGACTACACGTTATTTGTTCAAATGAAAAAAATTATTTTCTCCCTCATAGTTACGGCTATGATTATGACCATGACGGGATGTGGCTCAAGTAAGGGCTTTACTTACTTAGAAAATGCTGATTCTATTAGCCTTGCTGCTTCACGTGGCTTGTATGATGCTCGCATCATGCCAAAAGATGAATTGACGATTACCGTAAACACTACTGACCCAGATGCTGCGGCTCCTTTCAATTTGCAGGTGCGTAACCAGTTGGGTAGTGGTAAGCAGGTTGCTTCAGGTGGTGGTTCTTTGCAGGGCTACTTGGTTGACAACTCTGGATTTCATCAATTTCCCTGTAATTGGTAAGATTCACGTAAGTGGCTTGACAAAGCCTGAGTGTGAAGACCTTATCAAGAGTAAGATTCAGCCTTATTTGGCACGCACAGAGAATCCTATTGTGACTGTTCGTATGAGCAGCTACCATGTGACAGTTCTCGGTGAAGTAGGTCATCCTGGTGTTGTTCCTGTTTCAACAGAGAAGATGAGTGTTTTGGAAGCAATTGCACAAGCTGGTGATCTTGGCGTTTATGGAAAGCGTGATAACATTATGTTGATTCGTGAAGATCCAACAGGTCAGAAGCATGTCGTACGTTTGAATCTTAACGATGCAAACTTGCTCAACTCACCTTACTATTATCTTCAGCAGAATGATGTCCTCTATGTTCAGCCAAACAGTGTAAAGGCTAAGAACTCAGGTATCGGTAGCTCTACTACCCTCTGGTTCTCTTTCATTGGTATTGTGACATCAGTGGCTTCGTTGCTTGTAAACGTATTAAGAAAGTAATATACTGTCCTTGGAGGCTAATCTTATGGCCTTACTTTGGATAAAATATAATTGGAATGAGAATATCTTTGACATCCACGTCTTGGATAGCTCCTTGGGGGCTATTAGAAAGAGAGGGTGTGAGAGGTATTCTCTTTTTTAATTTATGGTAAAGGGTTGTTGAGTATTTTTAGGAGTCATTAAGGATAAAGTGTGAGACTTACTTCTCCTAAACAGCAGCTTTAGTCACCTTGACTGCAGAGTCAGAAGACGATACGAAAGTATTGGTATTAAGTCACTCTACAAATAGGGTAGCCTATGAGAGAGATAGACTAATTAAAAGTAAAAGATAGACAGAAACTTTATCAATGGAAAAGAACATTCATGAAGACTGCGGTGTTGCAATGATTCGATTGCTGAAGCCGCTTGAGTATTATCAGGAAAAGTATGGCACCTGGATGTATGCACTGAATAAACTCTATCTGATGATGGAGAAGCAGCATAACCGTGGTCAGGAGGGAGCAGGTATGGCTTCTGTAAAACTGGATTCTGAGCCAGGTAATGAATATATGTTCCGTGAACGTGCAGAGGGTAAGAATGCTGTCGCTGAGATTTTTGCTAATGTTCATAAGCATTATAAGAACCTTTCACAGGAGCAGTTGTCTGATGTTTCTTTTGCTAAAACTAATCTTCCCTTTGCGGGAGACCTTTATATGGGCCACCTTCGGTACTCAACTACCGGCAAGAGTGGCCTTTCTTATGTTCATCCTTTCTTACGTCGTAATAACTGGAAAGCGAAGAACCTCTGTATGTGTGGCAACTTCAATATGACTAATATTGGAGATGTCTTTGAGATTCTAACCGAGCAGGGACAGTGTCCACGTATATATAGTGATACGAATATTCTCTTGGAATTGATGGGACATAGACTTGATCGTGAGGTTGAACGTAATTTCGTGGATGCACAGAAGTTAGGCTTAGAAAAACGTGCTATCACACATTATATTGAAGAGAATGTCCAGATGAGCAATGTTCTCAAGACAACAATGCAGCACTTTGATGGTGGGTATGTTATCTGTGGACTGACTGGTTCGGGCGAGATGTTCTCTATCCGTGATCCATGGTCAATTCGTCCAGCTTTCTATTATAAGAATGACGAGATTGTTGTCTTGGCAAGTGAGCGTCCTGTTCTTCAGACTACATTTGACCTTGAGTGTGATGATATTCAGGAGTTGAAACCTGGTCAGGCACTGATTGTTAATAAACGTGGTGAATGTTCACTGCAACAGATTCTTGAACCAAAGCAGAATGCAGCTTGTTCTTTCGAGCGTATTTACTTCTCACGTGGTTCAGATCGTGATATCTATAAAGGAGCGTGAGACGTTGGGACGTCAGTTGACTGAGCCTGTATTGAAGGCTGTTGACTATGATACAGAACATACAGTTCTCTCGTATATCCCTAATACTGCAGAGGTTGCATTCTATGGTCTTGTACATGGCTTTAAGGAGCAAATTGACAAGAAGAAGGTTGAGCAAATTGCTGCTTTAGGTTCTAATGCTTCCTCAGAGGAGGTTTATCGCATTATTCATCAGGATGTACGCTCTGAGAAAGTAGCGTGGAAAGATATTAAGTTGCGCACTTTTATTACTGAAGGTAATTCGCGTAACGACCTTGCTTCTCATGTTTATGACGTTACATACGAGTGTATTAAACCTTATGAGGATAACCTCGTTATTATTGATGACTCTATCGTACGTGGTACAACATTGAAAGAAAGTATTCTTCGTATTCTTGACCGCTTGCATCCTAAGAAGATAGTAGTTGTCTCCAGTGCGCCACAGATTCGATTCCCAGATTACTATGGTATTGACATGCCCCATCCTGAAGAGTTCTGTGTCTTCCGTGCAGTAATCGAATTGATACGCGAACGCGGTCTGGAAGACTTGCTTCGTGAGGTTTACGAGAATTGTAAGAAAGAATTGGCAAAGCTAAGGGAGAGCTAATCTTCAACGCTGTTCGTGCAGTTTATAAGCCTTTCACAGTAGAGGATATCAATCGTAAAATCGTTGAGATGCTGCGTCCTGAAGGAATGACAACACCTGTTGAACTTGTATTCCAAAGTGTTGAAGGATTGCACAATGCAATTCCTAATCATCCAGGTGATTGGTATTTTACAGGAAACTATCCAACGCCAGGTGGTATGCGACTGGTCAATGAGGCATTCGTGAGCTACTATGAGCGTGAACATTTGAACACAGTAAAAGCGTAATAATCGCTTGTCTGTATATTATTATCATGATAAAAAAGAATTATTTTCATGAAAAGAAATCTTTCTTTTCACGATAAAAAATATTTCTTTTCATGAAAAGAATTTTCAATCCAACAATACTATAAGCAATGAGGAACGTAACTTTAGTCCTAAGTGACGGAACAAAATTCCATGGAAAGTCGTTTGGGATACGATGTCCCAGTGGCTGGTGAAGTAGTCTTCAATACAGCTATGATGGGCTATCCAGAGAGCTTGACTGACCCTTCGTATGCGGGGCAGCTACTAACAATGACCTTCCCATTGGTAGGTAACTATGGTGTACCACCTTTTACTATTGAGGAAAGTGGTATTCCAACCTTCATGGAAAGTGATAAAATCTATGCCTCAGCCTTGATAGTGTCTGACTATACAGAGGAGCATTCACACTGGAATGCTGTGGAGAGTCTGGCTGACTGGCTGAAGCGTGAACACGTACCGGGTATTACTGGTATTGATACACGTGAGCTTACCAAGGTGCTGCGTGAGCACGGTGTGATGATGGGTAAGATTCTCTTTGATGATGAGCCTGATAATATTCCAGAGGCTGATTACGAGGGAGTTAACTTCGTTGATCGTGTTTCAACAAAGGAAATTATTCGTTACAATGAGGGTGCAGGAAAGAAGGTTGTCCTTGTTGACTGTGGTGTGAAAGCTAATATTATTCGTTCATTGATTACCAGAGGTGTTGAGGTTATCCGTGTACCTTGGAACTATGATTATACTGGTATGGAGTATGATGGTCTTTCCTCGGTAATGGTCCTGGCGACCCTGATATGTGCAATGATGCTGTTGAGGTTATCCGTAAGCAAATGAGCATGAGCAAGAAGCCTATCTGTGGTATCTGTATGGGTAACCAGTTGCTTTCAAAGGCTGCTGGTGCTAAGATTTATAAGTTGAAATATGGTCATCGTGGACATAACCAACCTGTTCGTATGGTGGGCACAGACAAGTGTTACATTACCTCACAGAACCATGGTTATGCAGTTGATGCATCCACATTAGACAAGGATTGGAACGAACTCTTTGTCAATATGAATGATGGTAGTAACGAAGGTATCTGCCACAAGGAGAACCCTTGGTTTACCTCTCAGTTCCACCCAGAGGCTTGCTCTGGTCCGGTTGATACTTACTTTATGTTTGATAAATTCGTAGAAACACTGAAATAATGAAAGACGAGTCAATAAAGAAAGTCCTGATACTTGGTTCAGGCGCATTGAAGATTGGTGAGGCAGGTGAGTTTGATTACTCTGGTTCACAGGCGTTGAAGGCATTACGCGAAGAGGGTGTTTCTACGGTTTTGATTAACCCAAACATTGCAACAGTACAAACTTCTGAGGGTGTTGCTGATCAGATTTACTATCTTCCTGTTCAGCCTTACTTTGTTGAGCGTGTTATTGAAAAGGAGCGTCCTGATGGTATCTTACTGTCTTTTGGTGGACAAACAGCATTGAACTGTGGTGTTGAGTTGGATAAGACTGGCGTTCTTCAGAAGTATAATGTAAAGGTTTTAGGTACTCCTGTTAAGGCAATCATGGATACTGAGGACCGTGAACTCTTTGTTGAACGTCTGGATGAGATCGATGTAAAGACAATCAAGAGTGAGGCTTGTGAGGATATCGAGCAGGCACGTGTGGCTGCAAAGAACCTCGGTTATCCTGTTATTGTTCGTGCTGCATACGCATTGGGCGGCCTTGGTAGTGGTTTTGCTGATAATGAGGATGAGTTGAATACACTCTGTGAGAAGGCTTTCTCTTTCTCTCCTCAGGTGTTGGTTGAGAAGAGTTTGAAGGGTTGGAAAGAGATTGAGTATGAGGTTGTTCGTGACCGTTATGACAATTGTATCACTGTTTGTAACATGGAGAACTTCGACCCGCTTGGTATTCATACCGGTGAGTCTATCGTTATTGCACCATCTCAGACCCTTTCTAACAGCGAATATCATAAGCTCCGTGCATTATCTATTAAGATAGTACGCCATATCGGTATTGTTGGTGAATGTAATGTTCAGTATGCTTTCGACCCAGAGAGTGAGGACTATCGAGTTATTGAGGTAAATGCTCGTCTGTCTCGTTCTTCTGCTCTTGCCAGCAAGGCAACTGGTTATCCTCTTGCTTTTGTTGCTGCTAAGTTAGGTATGGGTTATGGACTATTTGAGTTAAAGAACTCAGTAACAAAGACCACTTCTGCTTTCTTTGAGCCAGCACTCGACTATGTAGTTTGCAAGATTCCACGTTGGGACCTCAGTAAGTTCCGTGGTGTTGATAAGGAGTTAGGTTCAAGTATGAAGTCTGTCTGGTGAGGTAATGGCTATTGGTCGTAACTTTGAGGAAGCCATTCAGAAGGGTCTTCGTATGATAGGGCAGGGTATGCATGGCTTTGTTGAGAACAAAGAATTGCAGATTGACGACCTCGATGCTGCTTTACGTGAACCTACCGATAAGCGTGTATTCCTTATTTCTAAGGCAATGCACAAGGGATATACAGTTGATCAGATTCATGAGTTGACCAAGATTGATCGTTGGTTCCTCAACAAACTCAAGCATATCATAGACATTGATGAGGAACTGAAGACTAAGAATATCAATACACTTGATAAGGAACTTCTGCGTACAGCAAAGGTTTATGGCTTTACAGACTTCCAAATCGCACGTGCTGTTGGTTTGGAGGAAGAGTGCAAGAAGATGCACGAAGCGATGAGAATCGTTCGTCGTCTGCGTAAGAGCTTTGGTATTCTTCCTGTTGTTAAGCAGATTGATACATTGGCTGCCGAGTATCCTGCACAGACCAATTACCTCTATGTTACATACGCTGGTGTAGCTTCAGATGTTACGTTCCCTAATGACCGCAACTCGGTTATCGTACTTGGTTCAGGTGCTTATCGTATTGGTAGCTCTGTAGAGTTCGACTGGTGTGGTGTTCAGGCATTAAATACAATTCGTCGTCAGGGTTATCGTTCTATCATGATCAACTATAATCCAGAGACCGTATCAACGGATTATGACATGTGTGATCGCCTCTATTTCGATGAGTTGACCTTCGAACGTGTGATGGATATCATTGATGCAGAGAACCCACATGGTGTGATTGTGTCTACTGGTGGCCAGATTCCAAATAACCTTGCGATGTATCTTGATGAGGAGAATGTGCCTATTCTTGGAACATCAGCAAAGGATATTGATAACGCTGAGGACCGTGCTAAGTTCTCGTCTATGCTCACAGAGAATGGTATCAACCAGCCTGAATGGAGTGCGTTGACAAGCATGGACGATATTGATAAGTTCGTTGATCGTGTCGGCTTCCCAGTACTTGTACGTCCATCTTACGTACTTTCTGGTGCTGCAATGAATATTTGCTCAAATAAGGACGAACTTACTCGCTTCCTTCAGTTGGCTGCAAATGTCAGTGTAGACCATCCAGTTGTGGTAAGTAAGTTCATTGAATATGCTAAGGAGATTGAGATGGATGCTGTTGCACAGGATGGTGAGATTATAGCATACGCTATCTCTGAGCATATTGAGTTTGCTGGTGTTCACTCTGGTGATGCTACAATCCAGTTCCCACCACAGAAACTTTATGTTGAGACAATGCGCCGTATAAAGCGCATCAGTCGTCAGATTGCAAAGAAATTGCATATCAACGGACCATTCAACATTCAGTTTATGGCACGTGATAACGATATTCTCGTTATTGAGTGTAACCTCCGTGCGAGTCGTTCATTCCCATTCGTTAGTAAGGTATTGAAGATAAACTTTCATCGACTTGGCTACAAAGATTATGCTCGGTGCACCTGTTGAGAAGCCTAATAAGAACCTCTTCGACCTTGATTATGTAGGTATTAAGGCATCTCAGTTCTCTTTCAACCGCTTACAGAAAGCTGACCCAGTATTGGGTGTTGATATGAGTTCTACTGGTGAGGTAGGTTGTTTGGGTGATGATACCTCAACAGCTTTGTTGAAGTCAATGTTGTCTGTAGGTCTTCGTATACCTAAGAAGACCATCCTTCTTTCTACAGGTGGTGCAAAGCAGAAGGCTGCAAATGCTTGATGCAGCGAAAGATGTTGAAGCAGCATGGTTATGAACTTTATGCAACAGTCGGTACGTCAAAATATCTTGCTGAGAATGGTATTGAGAATACATGTGTGTATATGCCTTCAGATGAAGGACAGCATCCACAGGCACTCGACCTCTTGCATGAGAAGAAGATTGACATGGTTGTGAATATGCCAAAGGACCTTACTCCACGTGAGTTGACCAATGGTTATAAGGTTCGTCGTGCAGCAATCGACCTCAATGTGCCATTGATTACGAATAGCCGATTGGCAAGTGCATTTATCTCTGCCTTCTGCAATGTCAGCTTGGATGACATTGATATTAAGGCATGGGGAGAATATTAATAGTTTTCGGGGGTTAAAGGAGTTAAGGGAGTTAGAAGGAGTTTAGCAGCAATTACCATTGTTTGGTGTAATACCTTTTACTAAACTCCCTTGACTTCCAAAGCAAGGATTAGGACGTTTTTGCCTTAACTCCTTCTAACTCTTTTAACTCCTTTAGCTTTTTAAAGATGAAACTACATTCTATGAAGTTGCTGCCCTTAGTCTTTGTGGTTATCTCTGCAGCGGCTTTTACGTCTTGCTCTGGCTGTTCTTCGCGTGGAGTAGGGCATTATGATACAACACAGGTCGACACTATGTTGGCTGTCGATCTTGATAGTGATCCGTCTGGTGATGGGACGTATGTTTCTTCATGGACCTATCTCAACGATTCTGCAGTAGCCAATATGCAGAGTGCTCCAAACAAGAGGTCACAGATATCGTCTTCTAATCGTATGAATATACGTGTCCGTTATCTTGGACGTGTAGGCGTAGAAGCATGTATGATTCTTGGTGATGGTGAGCAGTTTGCGGGCAATAGTTATGATACAACCAACTTTGTTCGTGTCTATGCGTATGGAGAGGAGGTTGGACGATTCAGTTATAAGCCAGGTATCAGTAAGCAGACTGACTCTGCCTTCGTTCAGACTCCAGAAGCTTTTGTCGACTGTCTTCGTAAATATCGTTCCTTCAAGATTGAGACTACGACTTTTACCAGTGGCACACTTGTTTATAGTTTTGATGCTATTGCAGCATTGGCAAATAGAAAACAAAAGTAAGGTGTTACCGTTATGGTAGTCTTTGTTTTAGTACGATAGTATAGTTTATGTCTCTTATTATCAGAACACATTATTATAAAAGGTAGTATTTAAAGGATAAAAGTATTATGAAGAAAGGACTTGTATTAGAAGGAGGAGCCATGCGCGGCTTGTTTTCTGCTGGCGTAATGGATGTTCTGATGGAAAATAATATATGGCCTGATGGCGTTATAGGCGTTTCTGCAGGTGCAGCCTTTGGTTGTAATATGAAGTCAAAGCAGGTTGGACGTGTGCTCAGATACAATCAAAAGTTGGCAAAAGACTGGCGTTATGCTTCTCTGCGTTCGCTCTTGACAACAGGTGATTACTTTGGTGGTGAATACGCTTACCATTATATGCCTCGTCATATTGATTACTTCGATGTTGATACCTTCCGTGAGAATCCAATGGAGTTTTGGGCTGTATGTACAAATGTTGGAACTGGCAAGGCAGAGTACAAGCGGTTGATGGAGGTTGATGATAATTGTTTAGAGTATATTCGTGCCTCTGCATCTATGCCTATTGCTGCTCGTATTGTGACGGTAGAAGGTAAGAAACTTTTGGATGGTGGCATTGCAGATTCCATTCCTCTCCGCTTCTTTCAGGAGCAAGGCTATGAGCGTAATTTGGTTGTTCTTACTCAGCCAGAGGGTTTTGTGAAGGAACCAAACTCACTGATGCCTCTTATGCGTATGTGGTTACATCGTCATCCACGTGTTGTAAAGCTTTGGAGCAACGCCATATCATGTATAATGAGCAGTTAGCTTACGTTCGTGCAGAAGAAAAGAAGCCTAATACCTTAGTGCTTCGTCCTAAAGCAAAACTAACAATAGGGCATTTCTCACATGATCCAGCAATGATGCAAGCAACCTATGATCAGGGTAGGGAAGTAGCTTTAGAACATCTAAACGAGATAAAAGAATTGTTTGGAGTTAGTGAGGTGAAATAAGTTATGCATTCTCCTAAAAGAGAAATCATACCTTATAATATTATAAGTATAAATCAAATTAATCAATAGACAGTGGAGAATCTGTCACAAATATGAGATAAAAATGGATACGACAACAAATGAAAAAGTGAGTATTTTGTTTATTTGCTTAGGTAATATTTGTCGCTCTCCGGCTGCGCATGCTGTGATGCAACATCTTGTTGAAGAACGAGGCTGTGCAGACCGATATATGATTGACTCAGCGGGAATTGGTAATTGGCACGTTGGACAATTACCTGATAAGCGCATGCGTGAACATGGTAGACAGCGTGGATATAGCGTTGATCATCATGCTCGTCAATTTGATGCGCGTAGAGATTTTGAGTTATTCGATAAAATTGTCGTAATGGACGAGGATAATTATCGTAATATTACGTCTCAAGCACCTAATGAAGCGGCACGAGAAAAGGTCGTACGAATGGCAGATTTCTTTACTCAACATCCTTCTGCTACTTGTGTTCCTGATCCTTATTATGGTGATGCAGAAGATTTTAACTTAGCTCTTGATTTAATTGAAGATGGTTGTGAGGGTATTCTTAATACTATCTAATGCTTTCCGTTTTAGGGTAGTATAACTCTTATCTAACCACAAACAATACTCATTTTAACAACATATTGTTAGGTGTTAAGTACTTCGCACCATTGGTGTTAACCGTTAGCACACATGGTGCTAAGCATCCGCACGATGTGTGCGGGGCGTTAATACGTCAGTAGATAATGGACTAAAAAGGTCATAATAAGTATTATAAAAACTCCCATAACAAACCATTGCTGGTAATGTTATGGGAGTTTTCTTTTTTTATTCTTTGATATCTTAGATTATTCCATAGTCTTCAATATCTCCTGACAGAGCATGTAGCCCTTAATCATCATACGTGGAACGTGGAACGGCCCCTTGAAGATATTACCCTTTGCAGGCTGTGCAACGGTTCCGTCACGATGGAGATAACCATACCATTCTGGATAGTCTTGATCAGGGAAGTGAGCGTATGTCCACTCACTAATACGCTGATGACGATAGAGATACTCCTCGTCGCCTGTTCCAAGGTAAGCATAGAGAGAGGCAATGATTGTCTCGCACTGTGGCCACCAGAACTTCATATCCTGCGAGTAGTCCTGTGGTGGGAGGTTACGGCAGTCTCTGAAGTTGATGATACCACCATATTGCTTGTCCCATCCCCAGTCCCATGACCAATCGAAGATGGTGAGGGCGGTGTCGAGTAAGTCTTTATCCCAGTTGCGCAACTTAGCTTCCTCCATGATAAACCATGCAGTTTCAATACAATGACCAGGGTTGATGGTACGTGCTGCATTGGTATCAATGAATTCTCCCTTTGGACCGACTGTTTCAAGCAATGCCTTGAACTCTGGGTGCATGAAGTATTGACGGAGCAATGAGATAGACTCGTCAATCTGCTGAGTCAGTGTTGGGTCGTCAATCACTGCACGCAGACGTGAACCAACGTTGATGAGAATCATAATGATAGAATGGCTCTGCATCTCTACACCTGCCTCATATTTAGCAGGAAGGAAGCCCGGAGTAGAGAGGAAACGCTGTGCATCGTGGAATACCTGCAATGCTCTTTCTGCGTAATGCTTGTCACCTGTAGCCAAAGAGTATTCTGCAAAGGCAATGGCAGCGAATGTTTCTGAGAAAACATAGCGACGCTTACGCAGTGGTTTACCTTCTGCTGTTACCTCAAAATACATGTGTCCATCCTCGTCAAAGCAATGCTTCTCAATGAAGTCGATGGCAGACTTAGATGCCTCAAGCCATTCTTGGTTCTTTTCGACATTATTGTAAGCGAAAGCACAGATGAAGGCCCATCGACCTTGGAACCACACCGACTTGGTTGTGTCCATCAATGAACCATCACGATTCAGACAAGTGTATATACCGCCATTCTCCTTGTCCCAACCATGGTTCAACCAGAAAGGCATAATGTTGTTTGTAAGGTCGTTCTTGTAGGTTTCAGCCCATGAACGCAAGTATTCTTTTTTATCCATAATTTTAGGTGATATAGACAATGTGTTAATTTTTAGCTGGATAGTGAAGTAAGGGGGGGACAATCTGTATCGTTGTATAGCTGTCCTCTACTACTGTACTTTGGCAAAATTTAGGACTAATTTATCAATTATCCAAAGAAAAGAATTGAAAACTCTTTCTCTCTTGCCAATAGGAATATCTTATTTTTAATGCTTTTGCAAGAAAGCGGGAAGTATAGCTTTCCTTATTCTTTGCCACAATCTCTGGTGTTCCACAGCCTAACATACGACCGCCACCACGACCACCTTCTGGTCCCATGTCAATGATGTAGTCTGCAAGTTTGATGACATCGAGATTATGCTCATGATGATGACTGTGTTGCCACGGTCAACAAGCTTTCTGTAAGACGTCCATCAAGATACGTATATCTTCAAAATGAAGACCTGTTGTAGGCTCATCAAGGATGTAAAGTGTCTTACCAGTGTCACGCTTTTGCAAGTTCGGTTGCCAACTTAACACGCTGACTTTCACCACCAGAAAGGGTAGTGGAACTTTGTCCAAGTTTGATATAGCCCAAGCCTACATCTTGTAATGCTTTTATCTTTTGGCAGAATCTGTGGTACATTCTCAAAGAATTCTACAGCCATATTGACTGTCATATCCAATACGTCTGCAATGGATTTACCCTTAAAACGCACTTCCAATGTTTCTCGGTTATAGCGTTTGCCGTGACAAACCTCGCATGGTACCACCACGTCAGGTAGGAAGTTCATTTCAATCGTTTTGTAACCATTACCTCCACAGGTCTCACAGCGTCCTCCTTTCACATTGAAAGAGAATCGTCCAGGCTTGTAACCACGAATCTTAGCTTCGGGAAGATTGACGAAGAGTTGGCGGATATCGGAGAACACGCCTGTATAAGTTGCAGGGTTACTGCGTGGAGTACGGCCGATAGGACTTTGGTCAACGTTCACCACTTTATCAATGTTGTCAATGCCTTCAATCTTTCCGTAAGGCATAGGACGTTTCAGAGAGCGATAGAAGTGTTGTGAAAGTATAGGCTGCAAGGTCTCATTGATGAGGGTACTCTTACCTGAACCAGACACACCAGTGACGACAATTAGTTCACCAAGTGGGAAGGTTACGTTCACGTCTTTTAGGTTATTACCCTTACAACCTGTGAGTTGGATGGTCTTTCCATTTCCTTCTCTGCGCTCCTTAGGAAGCTCAATGGCACGTTCACCATTCAGGTATTGTGCTGTGAGTGTGTGTGTCTTGAGCATGTCTGCAGGCTTCCCTTGGAAGACAACCTCACCACCTTTGCGTCCAGCTTTTGGCCCGATGTCTACAATCCAATCAGCAGCACGCATCATGTCTTCGTCGTGTTCAACAACGATAACCGTGTTTCCCATGTCACGCAACTCTTTCAATGAGTTAATGAGACGCTCGTTATCGCGTTGATGAAGACCGATAGAAGGCTCGTCGAGGATGTAGAGTACGTTGACAAGTTGTGAACCAATCTGTGTAGCAAGGCGAATACGTTGGCCTCTCACCACCAGATAGCGTGGCACTTTGACGGTTTAATGCAAGGTAGTCAAGGCCCACATCGAGTAGAAAGTTTATACGTTTACGAATCTCCTTTATGATTTCAACGGCAATAGTACGCTGCTTCTCGCTCATGTGTTCCTCAACATGGTCAACCCAGTCTTTCAGCTCGGTGATGTCCATTTCTGCAAGATCAGCAATGTTTTTATCCCATATTTTATACGATAAAGCCTCACGATTCAAACGATGACCATGACATTCTGGACATTGTGCTTCAGCTATGAACTGGTCAGCCCACTTCTTTCCTGCTGAGGAGTCATCGTTCTCCATAACAGTACGGAGATACTTAATAATACCATCAAAGGACACAAAGTAATCGGAGGTGGTATGTACAAGTTCTTTAGCAATCTTCAACTTCTCCAAAGAACCATACAAAACCTCATCCATAGCTTCCTTAGGTATATCCTTGACAGGAGTCTTAAGGTCGCAATTATGCTTCTTTAAGAGAGCGTCTATCTGCCAGAAAATCATCTGGTTCTTGTATTTTCCTAAAGGAACTATTGCACCACTATGGATGTCTTGTTTGTCATCTGGAATCACTTTCTTCAAGTCAATCTCATCAATCACACCCAAACCTTTACACTGTGGACAGGCACCTTCGGGTGAGTTGAATGAGAAGATGTTTGGCGCAGGGTCTTTATAAGCAATGCCCGTAACTGGGTCCATCAGTCGTTTAGAGAAGTATTTGGCTTCATTTCGCTCGTTATCAAGAATCATAATCAAGCCTTCTCCCTGCTTCATTGCTGTTGAAATGGTCTTTGCCAAACGCTCACGTAGTGTGCTATTCTCCGTACCACCGAGTTTCATCTTGTCAATAACAACCTCGATGTTATGGTTCTTGTAACGGTCAACTTTCATACCACGTGTAAGCTCTTGTACCTCTCCATCGACACGAATATACAAGTATCCCTTGCGTCGCATCTGCTCAAAGAGCTCACGATAATGACCTTTACGGTTGCGGACAAGTGGCGAGAGAATATATATCTTGCGGTCTTGATAATCAGACATAATCATATCCACCACTTTCTCCTCAGTATATTTCACCATCTTTTCACCGCTCATATAAGAGTACGCTTCACCTGCACGAGCAAAGAGTAGACGGAGATAATCGTATATTTCTGTAGTTGTACCGACAGTAGAGCGAGGATTTTTATTTGTTGTCTTCTGTTCAATCGAGATGACAGGGGATAGTCCTGTAATCTTATCTACCTCAGGACGCTCCATGTTTCCAAGGAAGTTGCGTGCGTAAGCAGAGAAGGTTTCAATATAGCGACGCTGACCTTCGGCAAAAATAGTGTCGAAAGCAAGCGAACTCTTTCCTGAGCCAGATAGTCCAGTGAAGACGGTAAGTGAGTTGCGTGGGATAGTTATGTCTACATTCTTCAGATTATGTACTCTGGCACCGAAGACTTCTATTTTCTCATTCATGGGGTTGTTGGGTGTTTGGTGTTGAATGTTGGGAGTTTATGAATTGTTGATTGATGTGGTTGGGTGTTTGGTGTTGAATGTTTAGTGTTGAGGATTTCCTCCGTGTCGATGACTTCCTTAATGGTAAGAAATGATGAAAATCACAATTTATTACCACCTATCATTCATCACCCATCACCCACTTAGCATCATCTTGTCGACTGTGTGTAACCTCTGAGGAGGTTGACATCTCGTCGAATGCGGAACTCTTTGCCGTCAGCTCCTTTAGCGGTTACATTGACAAAGTAAGTTCCTTGAGCAACATCTTTGCCTTTATACTTGCCATCCCAACCACCAGCAGGGTCATTCCATTCGTATATCTTTTGTCCCCAACGGTTAAAGATGATAGCTTTAAACTCTACAATACTCTTATATCCAGGCTTTGCACGATAGACATCATTGATACCATCTCCATTAGGTGAGAAGGCATTAGGCATCTGTAGACTACTCTCACTGATGGAGAAACTGATAGCATTGTAGCGTGTTGTGTCACCATTTAGGATTTCATAAAGCACTACTCTTGTTGTTCCTGCCTCTGTAAAGGTGTATTCGGTATTCTCATCATAACGGATAAGAAAAGCCGAGCGAGGATTCTGTTGATTGAAGAAATGCCATTCGTAATTTGTGGCAGCGTCCTTTATTGTAGGTGGATTAGCAGAAAATGCAATCGTCAAAGGAGCCGATCCAACATAAGTATCACCTGCTGCAATTGTGTTGGTCTCACCATTTGCATCGGTATATTTACCTGAAGGTTGGCAATTTCTGTGCCCATGCTATAGAAGATAGAAGCATAGACAACATCACACCAAATATTCTAAATTTATATTGTTTCATCCTAATAGGTCGTTTGATGTTACCTTGAAAAATGTATAATCGTGCAAATTTACACAATTTTTCCCATACAAACAAGTAAATCTATCTGTCTGAACAGGATAATAATATGGATTTTATCTGCTAAAACTTAGTTAGCATATTCTCTCACTGCGGCATCTCTTTGTAATTGGCAATAGCACATTCTCTTAAAGATTGTAAAACTTCATACGATATTATTTTTGGTAAAGTGCGGTGTATCTCTCTTGAGCTCACAATAAAATGGCTCAGTTCTAACAATATTTTATAAGGCATTTTATTGTCCGCACTATTGGTGCTCACCCTTCGCACCATTGGTGTTTGCCCTCCGCACCACTGGTGCTAAGCACTGTCACCATGAAATAAAATGGTAGGAAAAGGTATTAGATACTGTAAATTAATATATAATAAGAGATTATAGAAAACTTATATAGGAATGCTTTTATTTGGCTATAATAAATGATATGCTATAAGCGTTTTTTGTGTTTTTTTATCATTCTACATCTTTTGATTACAGATTTCTTTTGTATATTTGCAGTTGTAATTTGTTACTGTTTGAAAATAAAAGTATGTTTATGAGAAATTATTTAAAATACCTTATGTTATTTTTTGCTATGACTTTTAGTTATAGCGTATTGGCACAAAGTGTTCAATGGCGTGATCAACACAAGGTAAAACGTAAAGAAACTATCTTTGGTATTGCTAAAGAATATGGTGTAACAATCCCACAGCTTCTTGATGCTAACCCAACAATGAAGCAGGCAGGTTATGAACTGAAGAAAGGTGACCTAATCTTTGTTCCTTACTCAAAAGAGGGCGATTTCCTTCCAGATGGTTCTGTAAAAGGTAAGGCGGATAAGAAGGCTGCATCGAAGCCTACTGTTGCTCAGGCTCCTGCTAAGACTGTGAACGCTATTCGTGTTGGTATCATGCTACCTTTGCATAACCAAGATGGTGATGGAAAACGTATGGTAGAGTTCTATCGTGGTGTATTATTAGCTCTTAATCAGATGAAGACTGAGGGAATTAATACAGAAGTACACGCTTGGAATGTACCTAAGGGTGCTGATATTCGTAATACCTTGCTTGAGCCAAATGCTTCAAAGTTAGATGTTATCTTTGGTCCTCTTTATTCAGAGCAGGTAAAACCATTGGCTGATTTTTGCCGTGCGTATGATATTAAGCTTGTTATTCCTTTCTCAATATCAGGCAATGATGTAGAAACAAATCCTAATATCTTCCAAGTATATCAGACAGAGGCTTCGCTGACAAATAAGGCTATAGCTGCTTTCTTGGAGCGTTTCCAGAAATCACATCACCCTATTTTTGTTAATTGTAAGGATGAAACAAGTCAGGTAGGCGACTTTACTACAAGTTTGAGAAAGCAACTTGACTTACAGAAGATTAAGTATAGTCTTACAAGTTCAAAGTCATCTAATGCTGATTTCTCTAAGCATTTTGATGCAACTCGACCAAATGTTGTGATTCTTAATTCTGAGAAAAGCCCACAGTTGAATGAGGTTTTCGCTAAGTTGGCTCAGCTGAAGAAGGCCCGTCCAGGCTTAGCTATCAGCCTTTATGGTTACAACCAGTGGTTTGTTTACCAAGATTATAACCTTGACCAGTACTTCAAGTATAACACTTATATCCCATCTACCTATTATTATAATAAGGCTGCGGATAAGACAAAGGAGTTAGAAGAAAAGTACACAGAGCAGTATGGTGAGCCTATGTCAAGACAGTATATCCCTCGTATGGCACTTACTGGTTATGATCAAGCACAGTTCTTCGTACGTGGTTTGAAGGCAAACGGCAAGAATTTCAAGGGTACTGCTGCAGAAGTTAAGTATCGTCCATTGCAGACACGTTATAACTTTGTACGTGTAGGACAGGGCGGATATATTAATGACAACTTCCAACTGGTTCACTTCAAGACAGACCAGACAATGGAGAATCTTGTCTATTAAACAGAAGAAGAGTATCTTATTTCAAAAGATGAAGAGTAATATCTCAAGAATATTAGCTATTATTCTACTTGCGCTACCATTGACTGCGGCTGCGCAAGTAGGTGACCATCGTAACGACTTTGCCATTGGTGTAAATGGTGGTTACGTACTCTCTAACGTAGGTTTCACTCCGAGCGTAAGACAATCCATGCATGGTGGCTTCACGGGAGGATTAAGTATGCGTTATGTGTGTGAAAAGTATTTCAATACTATCTGTTCTATCTATGGTGAGGTGAACTATGCTTCAGTTGGATGGAAGGAGAAGATTTTGACAGGAACAGATCAGCCAGTAATTAATTCTAATGGGTTGACTGAAGAGTATTCACGTACTGTTAACTACGTTCAGATTCCTGTCTTTGCACACCTTGCATGGGGACGTGAGCAGAATGGCTTTAACTTTTTCTTTCAAGCTGGTCCACAATTAGGACTCTATCTTGGAGAGTCTACTTCTAAAAACTATGATACTCCTAACCTTGCTACTGATGGAACAGGGCGCAGTAATCCAATAATAGCGCAGGAGTCAATGCCTGTTGAGAAGAAGTTAGACTATGGTATTGCTGCTGGCTTAGGTATGGAGTATAGTAATCGTCATGTAGGTCATTTCTTACTTGAAGCCCGCTATTACTATGGATTGGGTAATATCTATGGAAGTTCAAAGAAAGACTATTTCGGTAAATCTAATTATAGCAACATTGTTGTCAAGGCTACCTATCTTTTTGACATTGTAAAAACAAAGTAATAATTAACCTATAATTTTATCATTATGTTTGAGAACCAACCTAAAGCACTGTACGCATTGGCATTAGCCAATACTGGTGAGCGTTTCGGCTATTATACCATGATAGCTGTTTTCTCTTTATTTTTAAGAGCCAATTTCGGGTTATCTGGTGATACAGCTGGCTTGATTTATGGTGTTTTCCTTGCCTTAGTTTATTTCTTACCATTGGTCGGTGGTATCATGGCCGACAAGTTTGGCTATGGAAAGATGGTGACTATTGGTATTATCGTCATGTTTGCGGGCTATTTATTCTTGTCTATCCCATTGGGTGGAGGAGTAATGGGCTATGCAGCAATGTTTGGTGCTTTGCTACTTGTTAGTCTTGGAACAGGCTTGTTCAAGGGTAACCTACAGGTGATGGTGGGTAATCTTTATGATGCACCAGAACTGTCAGCAAAGCGCGATTCAGGTTTCTCTATCTTCTACATGGCAATCAACATTGGTGCACTCTTTGCTCCTACAGCAGCTGTGAGAATTAAGGAATGGGCTGAGCATTCGCTTGGTTATTCTGGTAATGATGCTCACCACTTCTCTTTTGCGGTAGCTTGTGTCATTGATCGTGTCAATGATGATTTATTATGCTTTCCGCAGCACCTTTAAGCATGTTGAGGCTGGCGCAGGTAAGAGCAAGAAAACTGACACGGCTGGTACTGAGGAAGAACTTACTCCACAGCAAACTAAGGAGCGTATTGTTGCTCTTTGTCTTGTTTTTGCTGTCGTTATCTTCTTCTGGATGTCGTTCCACCAGAATGGTCTTACACTGACTTTCTTCGCCGATGAGTTTGTTAGTCCAAAGTCAGAGGGTGTGCAAACAATGGCATTTGATGTAATCAACCTTGTGATGATTATCTTCATGATTTACAGTCTAATGTCATTCTTCCAGAGTAAAACTTCTAAGGCTAAGCTGATTTCTACTGTTGTATTCCTTGCAGCCGTAGGAGTATTGGTTTATAAGTATCATAACATCGGTGGCCCAGTTGATGTTAGTGCTCCTATTTTCCAGCAGTTTAATCCATTCTATGTAGTAGCTTTGACACCTGTCAGTATGGCAATCTTTGGTGCTTTAGCAGCTAAAGGTAAGGAACCAACTGCGCCTCGTAAGATTGCTTACGGTATGATTATCGCAGGTAGTGCTTACTTGCTTATGGTTTTGGCATCACGAGGTTTGTTGACTCCTAATGAGCAGGCTGCTGCAAAGGCTGCAGGCGAGACTGTTCCATTTGCTTCTGGTAACTGGTTGATTGGCACCTATCTCATTCTTACTTTTGGTGAGTTGTTGCTTAGTCCTATGGGTATCAGCTTCGTTAGTAAGGTTGCTCCTCCAAAGTATAAGGGTACAATGATGGGTGGATGGTTTGTTGCTACAGCTATCGGTAACCTGCTTGTCAGCGTTGGTGGTTTCTTGTGGAACGACATACCTCTGACAATTGTATGGTCTGTCTTTATTGTACTTTGTCTTTCTCTGCTGGCTTCATGTTCCTTATGATGAAGCGTTTGGAGAAGGTTGCATAAAAGGTAGTCCCTCACGGAATAAGATTTTTATAATATAATAAAAGGCTGAACTCTTTCTTTGAGTTCAGCCTTTTATCATGTAATCATATTTGAATGATCAATATCTCTACCATATAAGTAAGTCGATTAGCGTCTTACTCTCTTATTATAAGGATGATAATCCTTCCTTCTTTTTATCCTCTTATCAACGTGTTGTAGCCTAACACATAATGTGCGAATGCCCCGCACATGTTGTGCGGAGCGTTCGCACTAATGGTGCTAAGCACTAAATACCTTGTAATCTATTATTAGAAGGTGTGTAATTTATTATCAAAAAAGGGCTACACAGTCCTAAGCACATAGTGCTTATTTGGTTAGGGGCTTGCTACGCTGAGTTATAGAGGTTTACTTACTTTAGTTTTTCAGCTAAATACTTACCCGTCAAACTCTCCTTGCATCGAGCCACCTCTTCTGGTGTAGCAGCTATTACGAGGCTTCCACCCTTGTCTCCACCGTCAGGACCAAGGTCGATGACATGGTCAGCACATTTGATGACATCGAGATTATGTTCAATAACCAATATCGTATGTCCACGCTCAATGAGCGCATTGAAAGCATGGAGTAGACGCTGGATATCGTGGAAATGCAGACCTGTTGTTGGCTCATCAAAGATGAAAAGCGTTGGTTCTTGCTGTTCCTGTCCGATGAAGTAAGCGAGTTTCACACGCTGATTCTCACCGCCAGATAGGGTAGAAGAACTTTGTCCGAGTTTGATGTAGCCTAATCCAACATCTTCCAACGGTTTTAGTTTGTTGACAATCGCTTTGCGTTTGTGCTCACTGAAGAATTGGATAGCCTCAGATACGGTCATATTCAGAATGTCGTTGATATTCTTTCCTTGGAACTGTACGTCGAGTATCTCACGCTTAAAGCGTTGTCCGTGGCACTCTTCACACTCTAAGACGAGGTCTGCCATAAACTGCATCTCCACTGTAATGACACCTGCACCCTTACATTCTTCGCAGCGTCCACCTTCTGTGTTGAATGAGAAATATTGTGGTGTGAAGCCCATCTGCTTAGATAATTGCTGGTCTGCAAATAGCTTTCTGATTTCGTCGTATGCCTTCACGTAAGTCGCAGGGTTAGAGCGTGTACTCTTACCGATAGGGTTCTGATCTACAAACTCCACGTGTTTATCTGTTTCCAGTCACCACCGATAGATGAATATTCACCTGGTGTGTCGGCAACCTCATCCAAATGACGTTTGAGAGCAGGGTAGAGAATACCTTTCACAAGGGAAGACTTTCCGCTACCACTGACTCCTGTCACCACAGTAAAGACATTCAACGGGAACTTTACGTCAACACCTTTAAGGTTGTTCATGCGTGCTCCCTTCAATTCTATCGCCATATTCCATGGTCGACGACTTGTAGGTGTTTCGATAACTTCCGTTCCTGTGAGGTATTTGATGGTATATGAATGAGGATACTGCTCCTGTAATTGTAGTGATTGAGCATTCTTTTTTTCTTTAATATCTCCCTCTATTCGCTTGATATCAGAGACTTTACCTTCGAACACAATCTTACCACCAAGTCGACCTGCATCTGGTCCAACGTCAATCAGATAGTCTGCTGCACGCATGATTTCCTCATCATGTTCCACAACAACCACCGTGTTACCTAATGCTTGAAGTTCTTTCAGTACATGAATGAGGCGGTCGGTATCTCGACTGTGCAAACCAATGGAAGGTTCGTCAAGTATATAGAGTGAGCCAACGAGGGAAGAACCAAGGGAGGTTGTGAGATTGATGCGCTGACTCTCACCACCACTCAAGGAGTTTGATTGGCGGTTAAGGGTGAGGTAGCCCAATCCTACGTCTAAAAGGAACTGCAAACGACTTGTAATTTCGGTCATCAATCGTCTACTAACTTCCTGTTCATGCTCTGTTAGTTGCAGCTGTCAAACCATTGTTTAAGATTAATGATTGACATATCAACAAGCTCGGTAATAGCCATACCGCCTATCTTGACCCATGTTGCTTCCTTCTTTAGCTTCGTACCGTGGCAGTCTGGACAAACAGTTTTACCACGATAACGACTGAGCATGACGCGGTATTGAATCTTGTATTGGTTTTCTTTCAACATTTGAAAGAAGGTATCAATACAGATACGGTCGTGAATGTCTTTCTTTCTTTCGCTTGGTAGACCCTTCCAAAGACTTTCTTTCTCAGCCTTAGTTAGTTCAAAATAAGGCTTAAAGATAGGGAAGTTGTCTTTTGCTGCACGTCTGCAGAACTCATCTTTCCATGTTGCCATCTTCTCACCGTGCCAACATTGTACACAGCCATCATAGACAGAAAGAGACGAGTCTGGGATAACTAACTTCTCATCGATTCCGATGACACGACCAAAACCCTCACAAGTAGGGCATGCACCGAGAGGAGAATTGAACGAAAACATGTTGTCGTTCGGTTCTTCAAAGCGTATGCCGTCAGCTTCAAAGCGTGTTGAGAAATCGTAGGTTAGCTTAGCTGGGAGAATCATTAGTTGCATATTGCCGTCTCCCTCATAGAAAGCTGTTTCGCAAGAGTCAGTGAGTCGGGTCAGTGTATCTTTGGAGTTGTCAACTGACAGACGGTCAATAACGAGATAGATATTCTTTGCTTTATCCTTTGCCGTACTTTTATTGTCATCGTCAGCAGGGTTTTGTTCAAGCCAGTCTTCTATGCGAATGAAGTCGTCATCCACATAGATACGAGCATAACCCTCCTGCATCTCCATTTCAAGTTGGTTCTGTATGCTTCGTCCTTCAACGATGTGAAGAGGAGCAAGGATGCAGAACTTGGTTCCTTCTGAGTATGACATGACTTTCTCAATGACGTCTTCAACGGAATGATGCTTTACCTCTTCGCCAGTAATAGGACTAAAAGTCCTACCTATACGAGCATAGAGAAGACGGAGATATTCGTATATTTCGGTAGAAGTACCCACCGTTGAGCGTGGATTACGTGAGATAACCTTTTGCTCAATGGCGATGGCAGGGGGGAGTCCTTTGATGAAATCGACCTCAGGCTTAGACATTCTGCCTAAGAACTGACGGGCATAAGCAGAAAGACTTTCCACATATCTGCGTTGTCCTTCAGCGTAGAGTGTGTCGAAAGCAAGCGATGACTTACCCGACCCTGATACGCCAGTAATGGCAACAAACTGGCCTTGAGGGATTTTTACATCTATATCTTTTAGGTTGTTAACCTTAGCCCCTTTTACCTCAATATATTTATTCATAATTATCAACTTTATTCTACATTTATCCTTACATACTCTTAAAAGAGATTTAAAGGACGAATAGTAATATGCAAAATTACAAAAAAACTTTGGTTCTTTCTGATATTTACTTTATATTTGCAAGCGATATTTGATTTTAAAAGAACACAATTATGAGAGTTAAAAAATTATTGGTTATTGCTTTGTTGGCCCTTCCAATGATGGGCATGGCACAAAGCTCATACGAGCAGATAGGTGAATCTGCAAACACAACACAGTTTGAGAACAAGCAGAATAGCGCAGCTTACCAGCAGTGGCTGAGCCAGTATGAAGAGTGTGGTCAGCGTATCAACGATATATCTGAGCAGTATCAGCGTGAGGTTGATCAGCGTGGCTATCCAAAGAAGAAGACTGTTAAGGCTAAAATGGCGCTTGTGAACCAGTATATCAGCTTGTTGCAGCAGCAGCGTGACTCACCAGAACTGAATCAGGGGGTTGATATTGACAAGGTGAATAGCAAGATTGCTATGTGGCAGGAGCAACTTCAGGGTTTAGCTGCTTTGTTGAAGAAGATTTAAATCGTATTTTATTGTAATATTAAAAGAGCTGTAACGGCATTGGCAGTTACAGCTCTTTTTTTTGTTTTATTGCTCTTCACCATCTGTGTTAAGCAGAATCTTCTTGCTTCCTTTCTTTGCTTCGAAGTAAGGTGGTTCGTCCCTTAACGTTATACTGTCATAGATGAAAGGTGCAATAATAGTATCCTTACCGTCTGGAAGTATCAAACCAAGTTTACCATCTAATTGTGCTATGAGAGGCATAGTTCGTAAGTCGTCAACGTAGACATAACAAGTACGAAGGAACTCATACTTCGGTTCAACGAGTGTACGCCCTCTGTGGTCAAGGATACCAAACTTTCCTTTTCGTTCGATCACCTCATGATACTGAATGTATATTTCGCGGATAAGATTCAAATATCTCACCATCTTTCTCTTATCGTTGACCAATGTAACGAGGTAATCGAAGGTGTCAGAGTAGTTTGCCATCGCACGAGCTAAGACAATCTTCATGTCTAATCCCTTGATAGCCTTGCGGTTTAGGTCAATATATCGCGCAATAGCAGCCTCCTTTTCTTTCATAGGTAGGTCTTTCAGGTGCTCCTCAAAACGTAGCATCTGTTGTTTACTGCCGTGCATGGCTTTGATGTATCTATGTATCTGACGCCCCATTTCCATGCACACGAAATGTCGAATCTGCTGTTCCTCTATAGGATCAGCGTATTCCTGGTTGAAGTTATCTTGCGTAATCATGGGCTTTTTTTCTTTTTTGTTTTTGCCAAAGATACTGACTTTTGATAGTTCTACCAAGAATTTAAATGATTTTAATTCAAATGATTTTGAAATGTCTTTATTTTCGGCTTTAGACTAAAAGTGAAGCTCAACATCTTTGCCAAAAGGTGCAAGGGATAGTCCAGCCATTTTGAAGTGTTGCTTGGCAAATGGAATACCTATAATCGTAATGGCAAGGAGGATACCAAAGAGAATGTGGGTTAAGCATGCCCATAAACCACCAAAGATAATCCAAATGATATTGAGTGGAATGGTGATACAGCCTGAAAGACTTTCTCCTTCTCTTACTTCTGCACCAAAAGGCCATAGGCATAAGAGTCCGAGCTTGAACGTTTGTACTGCAGCTGGTATGCCGATAATGGTGATGGCAAGTGCTAAACTACCTGTAAAATAACCGATAGCAGCCTCTAATCCGCCGAATATCCACCAAATGATGTTTCCAAGAATACGCATAAATTGATCGTTGAATTAAGATGTTAAAGTGCAGAGAACTCCTCTGCTTAAATGTTATAAGGTAAGTTTCGAATCTAATTCTACCAACATCTTGCTTTCGTTTCAGCATCATGTTGTGTGGTGTGGAGCGTTAACACCATTGGTGCGAACCATTAGCACCATTGGTGCGGAGCCTCAGCACGTCAGTTGAAGATAAGAAGAATGATTCGTTATGCTCGTTACATTATATGTATAAGATGCTAATGAATACCCTATGTGGGATTTGTTCAATAGACAACAGAAATCGTTTATAAAGATTATATGATGTCTGTTATTTCTTCTAAAGGCTTCCCTTCCTTTTCATTCGTTGGACAATCATCTGCTATGTGACCGATAGGAATGATGGCAATAGGTTCAAAACCTGTATATGGGAAGGTCTCCTTCAGTTTGGCTACATTAAAGTTACAAACCCAACAGCTGCCTAAGCCTCGCTCTGTTGCTGCCAAGCAAAGATGTTCAGTAGCAATGGCAACATCAATATCTCCATGCTGCTTGTTGTCTTCTTGGCGTATCCAGTTCTTTTCAACCTCGCACATACAAATGATGTAGAGCGGTGCCGACTTGAACCATTCGCGGTCGTAGCATTCTTGTAGTTGCTTGCGTGCCTCATCCGACTCACAATAACAAACTTCCATGGCTGTTTGTTGACAGCCGATGGTGCCATACGTGTCACCTCAAGGATATATTGTAAGTCTTCTTCTGATACTGGTGTGTCACTATATTTACGTACAGAAAAACGCTTTTGGGATAGTTCTAATATGTTCATAACCTGATAAATATAAGCTTTCCAATGTGGACTTAGCCATGAAGTATTTTGTTGTTTATACTCTCACTATAAAGGATTTTACTTATTGTAACTCCTCTTTATAATATAGTATCGCCTTAATGGCAATCTGTTCCGCTTCCTCGATGGTGCAATTTAGTCTTCCACCTGATGCGTCAGCGTGACCACCACCATTGAAGAATTTTGCTGCCATAGGTTGACAGTGGAAGCCATTGCAAGAACGAAGACTCACGAGTACGGTCTTAGGTTTCTCTGTATCTTCTCGCAATGAGATACTTAGTTTGAGCCCTTTAATCTGCTGTGGAATATTAACAAGTCCCTCCATGTCACCCTTGATGAAATGGAACTGTGCCATCTCTTCTTTTGTTACGGTATAATAGGATGCGTGCAACTCCTCAATCACCTTCATCTTGTTGAGGATGATGTGTGCACGGAGGCGGAGGGCATTGGTAGAGTAGTTATGGAATACACGGTTATAAATTTCATCCTTATCAATATTCTTTGCAAGAAGCTGCCCGATAATATAGAATATTTCTGGGCGTGACGAATTATAGGTGAAGCCACCTGTATCTGTCATCATACCACAATAAATGCAGGATGCACATTGAGTTGTCATCTTCTCGTAGCCATCTAACTGACTAATCAGACGGAAGACAATCTCACATGTACTTGACATTTCTGGATTTGAAACCGTCAATGCGTTGTTTGTTTCAGGTTCTAAGTGGTGGTCGATGAGTAGGCGAGGGGCTGTGGAGGACTCCAAAACCTCTTGCATTGCATCTACACGTGAGTTTTGGTTGAAGTCAAGACAGCAAACAAGGTCTGCTTCCTTAAACGCCTTCTCAACCTCCTTTGGTCGTCTGTCATAACGAATAACGGAATTATGGCCTGGAAGCCAATGCAGGAAGTCTGGTGTAGCGTCAGGCATACACACCTTAACGTTGGTCTTGCCAATCTGGTTTAGAAAGTGCATCCATGCCAATGACGAACCTGTTGCGTCACCATCTGGTGACTTATGCGCACAGATTACTATGTTTGTTGCATTGGAAAGAAGATTACGTAGTGTTGCAATCTCTTCTTGATTCAATAGGTTTAATTCCATTATGGCTATAAGCTTTGGTGTGTGTTTGAAAGGTGTTTGGGTTGTTATACCCGATGTGTGTAGAGATGAGAGAAATAAAAAAACCTGCCTGGATACCCGTCTTACATCTTGAAATACCGAAGAATGTATGCGGAGATAATACCCAGGCAGGGTTATGAATTAGAACAATTTAGCTGGATAGGTACCATCGTCGACCAGTGACTGAATCTTGTCAACCACGCTCTGACGATCGGCAGCGTATGTTACGCCAAACCATTTGCTGGTAGTGTCAAGCACCTTCACGGTAGATGTACCATCGTTGATGAGCTTGTTTACCATCAATGGGATGAAGTATTCAGACTTCTTGTTCTCCATGTTCTTTGAATCAGAGAGGAACTCCTTGAAGTAAGCCTCGCTGTACTCGAAGTAGTCTGGTGTGAAACCCCATACATTCATAGATACAGGAGTGTTCTCACCAACAGCAACCCACTCACCATTGTCGTCTTTATACTTGATTTCGCCATCGCGACGCTCAATCTCTGTACGCTCAACAACAGTTGTCAAGTTTCCTTCAGCATCTGTAGAGCAGATACCACGAGCAACAGTACCATTCTCGCTCAGTGTGTTACCTACGCGGAAACCAACCATTGCATACTTGTCTCTTGCACCCTCTGGGAGGTCAGCAAGGAACTTACCGATAACCTTGAAGCAATCGCGGTTGTAGAAGTCGTCGCAGTTGATAACGCAGAAAGGCTCTTTGATAACATCCTTTGCCATCAATACAGCATGGTTTGTACCCCATGGCTTCTCACGACCTTCTGGTACAGAGAATCCTTCTGGTAGTGCATCGATGCTCTGGAAAACAAGTTCTGCAGGGACATGACCCTCATACTTTGAGAGAACTTGGCTGCGGAACTGCTCTTCGAAATCCTTACGGATAACAAAGACAATCTTACCAAAGCCTGCCTGGATAGCATCATAGATAGAGTAGTCCATAATGGTTTCGCCATTAGGACCCAATTCGTCGAGCTGCTTCAGCCCACCGTAGCGGCTTCCCATACCTGCCGCAAGGAGTAATAATGTAGGTTTCATTTTCTTTTTTATATCGTTAAATTATATATTATGTTCTGAATGCAAAGGTAAGAAAAATATGGGATATATTATTATTTTGTGTTATGAATTATGAGAGTTAAATATGTTGTTCGTTTTTAACTTTTTTTCAAGTTTAATTCAAATCACTCGTTATACCCTTTATATTTATCATTCTTTTTAGAATGGTATTGTTTGTTACTATCTTTCATTTTCTTATCAATATGTCGTCTATTTTTTTCTAACTTTTTGTATTCTACAACGCTTATATTGCAAAAGTACTATGTCATATATAGGCACCCTTATTTATTAGCTTTCTGAAAGGTAATAATGTTCTTGGGGTTTTGAATTTTGTTTACATTATTTCTTGTCTTACATCTTTAAAAATAAGCAAAAAACACCATTTTGAGTGCTTTTGTAACTCTCTTGTTATAAATTAGTTACAGAGTTGGATTTTAAAAGGTGCTTAGTAGGGTTTGAAAAGGGCGTTAGTTAGGCTTCAAAAGGGCATCTTTTGTAAGTCAATTGGGCGTTAATTAGAATGCTATTTGTGCTCTTTTAAAAATGAGTATGCGAAAAAATGTGACAAAAGCATTGTTTTTGCTCTTTCTCTGAACTAATGATTAGTGTATAAATATAAGTAAAGGGGAGGGAGCGTTAAACCCGTTTCATGAGGGTAGAACGCTCTGTGGGTGAGAACTTTTCAATCGCATAACGCAGCATGGTGCGGGGCATGTCTGCACGATGATGCATAACGTAGTCATAAAGACGCTTTGAATCACGTTTCCCAGCTTCACGAAGCATCCATCCAATAGCCTTGTGCATGAGGTCGTGTGGGTGGTGCATCATCAGGTCGCTTAGAGCGTATGTGTCTTCTAACTGCCCTTTACGAATAAATGCGTATGTTGATACGATGGCGATACGGTTATCCCATAGTAGTGGACTTTGAGCTAATTGGTAAAGAATGTCACGTGACTTATCAAGCAAGTATTCACCTATGATGAAGCGACAAGATAGGTCAACAAGGTCCCAGTTGTTGATGTGCTTGGTTTGAGAGAGGTAGAGATCGAAAAGCTCTTTGCGTAATGCCTCGTCTTTTTTCTTACTTTTCTCTACCATAATAATTAAGGCACAAAGGCACTTCGTGCCATTCAGACTGTATTAGTTCTTGTATCTCGGCTAAGGCAATGTCTTTGTGCTGCTTCGCAATAGCTCTAACATTGGGTACGGTGACACCTAAAAAACGGTCGCCTTCTCCATATTCTCCCTTGCCAGCCTTAAAGAATTTAGGGAATATCTCTCGCTTCTCCGCATCTGATAGTGCTTGGAGTTCGCTTGTAATTGTTTTAGTAATCTGCTTCATAGTAAATCCTTTTTTGTTTTACTAACTTCTTTATCTCTTGCAAAGATAATTCTTTATTTTGTTTTATGATCTAATTGAGAAGAAGAACTGACAGGTTGTCAGATAATATTCTTATAGTTGTCAGTAAGTATGTTTGGCATAGTTTTCGTATAAAGTAAGGCGAAACGACTTCTTGGCAGGTCGTAAACAAATTGATAATTAAAATCTTAAAACATATACAATTATGACAATTAAACCTTTAGCAGACAGAGTCCTTGTGCTTCCAGCACAGGCAGAAGAGAAAGTTGGTGGTATTATCATCCCAGACACAGCCAAGGAAAAACCACAACGTGGTAAGGTGATTGCTGTTGGTAATGGTACCAAGGATGAGGAGATGATTCTCAAGGTTGGCGATGAGGTGCTCTATGGTAAGTACGCTGGTACGGAGCTTGAGAATGAGGGTGAGAAATATTTGATGATGCGCCAGAGCGACGTGTTAGCAGTAGTTGAGTAACACTTCTCCTATCAAAAGGTCTTAAAATAGCTGTAGTTGGGCTATTCTATTATATCTTGTAGAACTATATATACATAGAAAAGGTAAAAAAGAATAGCTGACAACGCATAAATAAACAATCATAATAAGGAATATAAAAAATGGCAAAAGAGATAAGATTCGATTCAGATGCACGTGAACTCTTGAAGAGTGGTGTAGACCAGTTGGCAAATGCAGTGAAGGTAACGCTCGGTCCTAAGGGTCGTAATGTTGTTATCGGTAAGAAGTTTGGTGCTCCACAGATTACTAAGGACGGTGTTACCGTTGCTAAGGAGGTAGAGCTTGAGGACAATTTTGAGAATGCAGGTGCACAGCTTGTCAAGAGTGTTGCAAGCAAGACTGGTGACGATGCCGGTGATGGTACAACAACAGCAACTATCCTTACACAGGCAATTGTTACTGAAGGATTGAAGAACGTTACAGCTGGTGCAAACCCAATGGACCTCAAGCGTGGTATCGATAAGGCTGTTGCTAAGGTTGTTGATCATATCAAGGCTTCTGCAGAGGTAGTTGGTGACAACTATGACAAGATTGAGCAGGTAGCTACTGTAAGTGCTAACAACGACCCTGAAATAGGTAAGTTGCTCGCAGATGCTATGCGTAAGGTGTCTAAAGATGGTGTTATCACTATCGAAGAGAGCAAGACTCGTGAGACAAGTATCGGTGTTGTTGAGGGTATGCAGTTCGATCGTGGTTACCTCTCTGGTTACTTCGTAACAGATACAGATAAGATGGAGTGTGATATGGAGAACCCATACATTCTTCTCTGTGATAATAAAATTTCAAACATAAAGAACTTCCTACCAATTCTCCAGCGAACTGCTGAGAGTGGTCGTCCATTGTTGGTAATTGCAGAGGATGTTGACTCAGAGGCATTGACTACATTGGTTGTAAACCGTCTTCGTGCAGGTTTGAAGATTTGTGCTGTTAAGGCTCCAGGCTTTGGCGACCGTCGTAAAGCAATGCTTGAGGATATTGCAGTGTTAACAGGTGGTGTTGTTGTTAGCGAGAAAGATGGTCTTTTATTGGAGAACACAACTCTTGAGATGTTGGGTACAGCCAAGAGGGTTACCATTACTAAAGACAATACAACTATCGTCGATGGTGCTGGTGAGAAGGAAGCTATCAAGGAGCGTGTGACTCAGATTAAGAACGAGATTGCGACTTCAACAAGTTCATACGATAAGGAGAAATTGCAGGAACGTTTAGCTAAGCTCTCTGATGGTGTAGCTGTTCTCTATGTTGGTGCTAACTCTGAGGTAGAGATGAGGGAGAAGAAAGATCGTGTTGACGATGCACTCTGCGCAACTCGTGCTGCTGCAGAGGAGGGTGTAGTTGTTGGTGGTGGTACCACTTACATCCGTGCTCAGGAAGCATTGAAGGACCTTAAGGGTGAGAATGCTGACGAGCAGACAGGTATCAATATCGTTTGTCGTGCTATTGAGGAGCCTCTCCGTCAGATTATCGCTAATGCAGGTGGTGAAGGTGCCGTAGTAGTAAACAATGTTCGTGAGGGTAAGGGTGACTATGGTTACAATGCTCGCAAGGATGTTTACGAGGATCTTCGTGCTGCAGGTGTTATCGACCCTGCTAAGGTTTCTCGTGTTGCACTTGAGAATGCAGCTTCAATCGCAGGTATGTTCCTGACAACTGAGTGTCTTATTGTAGACAAGGTTG